>Ga0209367_1001236_pt1 | contig 30716 bp, 19 predicted proteins | sample WorMetLIZISLAND2_FD_187412 | JGI IMG/M metagenome (GOLD analysis project Ga0209367, IMG submission 187412) | Marine gutless worms symbiont microbial communities from Max Planck institute for Marine Microbiology, Germany - Olavius geniculatus... ...
GGTTGGGGGTCTGATGGCTTATAACTCATTACCAGACTCTCTCCACGATCCATCGCTCTGCAGCAGTAGCTTTAGGCACGGCTTAAAAACTGTATATTTTGTGAGATACTAGTGTATTCAATGCAATAGAGATGCTTCATGATATTGCGCTATATAAATTTAATGTTGACATTGACATTATACAAACAGTGACTAGTGTGAGGTTATCATTGAAAATTTTATCCCCAAAGTTCGTAAAATGTTGCCTCGAGATTGAAGGTTGAGGGCAGCATTTTATGAACTGAAGAGGTAAAATTTTCAATGATGATTGACCCACCAGTCACTATTTGTTTTGTTATATCTCAAAACCAAACAATTTTACAAGTCAGCAAGTAAACATTTACAAAAAAGCTGTGACAACTTCAGTGTTGCTCGGTCAGCAGTTCGTGGGCGGCAGTGCGTATTTGTTAATATCATGTGACACGATTTGGACCAATCACGTGCAGGTATTTTGCGCTGAGGTATAACAATAAGAAATATGCACAAAATCTCTGGACAGCCTGATATTAGTCTGGTAAACCTAGTGCACAGGTTAATCCGGCCTGGCCACGCCATTCTGCCGTCATCTGTATGAATGATTTGCATTTTCTGTGGCACACAGTACAGGACTGAAGAGTGCTGATAATCTTTCTTCGTCTTTTAATGAACATATGTCTTATATTTCAGTCTATGGGATATATAGGTTGACTCAGCCTTCCATTTTTTGCGGTAAATCGAATACCAGTCTGCCTGGCTGGGTTTAATGTGAGGCATGTTCACTTGCATCAGATGGCAGGTAACTCGGGCGATTTTTATGGCAGATGATGCTCTGTAGCTTTGCGATGGGTTCCCATAAAGAGCTATGCAAATATTCTGATCTTTCTGACTGTGCAGGTGGAAGATGCAACAGCAGAAGATTCCACACTCACTTCTCAGCTGAATGCCATGCGTAAAGCTGTGGCTGAGGACAATGAGGAATTTCTCATTCAAGGAGTAAAGGGTGTCGCTGCAGCTCAGGAGCTCATCAGTCAGTCGTTCTTTCGCTGCTTTCATAGTAGTTCTGTGTATTGTCGTTCTGATAGGCTGCAGTATGGGTTTTGCTCATTCATCTTACCATCTTTCTGTGCTATACAGGCTCCTAACTTGTAAACAAGAAGGCACGCAAAAACCATAATTGAACGTTTCGAGGCCAGGAGTAACCGGCATGCCAGTTTTCAACTCAAAAGGTTAAAGGTCAAAAGTCAGGGTTTGGGTTATGCATCCCATAGCCGGGTGGATGCCTGCACAATATGTCATCACTCAGCCAAGGTATTTCTACACTGTAATGCATAAAAAACACACCCAATTTTTTTCATAATAACTTGAGGAAAAGTGATCCAATTTTAATAAGTTTTGGTACAAATATTTCTGATACAACTGGCCATCAAATGACTGTTCAGTTTCCCGCCTCACCCATTGTCTGTTTCTGCACTACCTGGGGAAAGAAAACAAACAAAATATTGCATTTTAACCACTTGTATAATTGCTTAATCAAAAAGCACGCAAAACACACATTTTGTCCATATTTTTATTATTTTAGCTGATAGTTTTTCTAATTGTCTATTTCTTTAACTGCCTACAAATATGTTTGAAATGTTGGACCACGAACATGGGCTCAGCTCGGAGACACTTTCTCCATTCGTTGATAGTAGCGTCGATAACGTTCTGCTCCAGACCAATCAAGACTTTACCAATTGCTTCTTGCTTTTTGAATTTATCAATATTCCTGAATGTTAGGCCTTTTTAATAGACACGCTGCTGCACAACAGTCAAACCTTGTAGTTGATTGGCTGTTGGTGGCCACATGTTCGGAAAGATGAAATTATATTGTTTTTGTTGATTTTAATGCATATTTTGTCTGTTTTGTTTTTATCAGGTAGGGCAAAAGCAGCTGTTGGGTGAGGTGGGAAACTGAACGGCCATTTGATGGCCAGTTGTCATGAATATGTGTAGCAAAAAATATTAAAATTTGATAACCCTTCTTCAAGTTATGTTAAAAAAAAATTTTGGTGTTTTTTTATGTTTCACAGTATAGTTATTAATACTACACAGTGTTTCCATAAAAAGCACTTTTTTCTGTCATAACTCCATCGAATGACAACAATTATGCACAAAATTTTAGCAGTTGCAGGTGAAGAAATGCTAATTCAAAATATTGGAACAAAAATGTGGCTGTTAATTAAACATTCTTTGCTAGTCGTGACATAATGCTGATTGTTGTAAAATGTGTAGTGACAACATTCTTGCTTGTCTCAGTTTGCATTGTCAGTTGCTGTATAGCTACTTTGCTTTGATAGTAAACTTCATCTGGTTTACTGATGGTTACGGTCCAACCTAATTCATGATTACACGAACGTGACGTGATCCATGTAATTGGCAGCTTTTTGTGTAATCAGAAATGACCATGAAGTCGTGTGCAATCCTAAGACTTTTGATTGTATTTGGCGCCATTCAATGTTTAGTGCACAGTGCTTGGTAGTTTGCGCAAAGCATACTATGTTTAGCTTAGGCCATTTTTACCTTACGTGTAATTTGCATGGATTTTTTCCCTTAGTGTGCATGTAATTTGCATTTTGGGCCCCACTGATAATAAACTGATCCATTTCTTTGCAGATCAGTTTGAGGCACTGTGTGATGAGTTATGGCAGTGGCGTGACGAGTGCTTAGAACTACAAGCTGTACTGGCTTTACGTGACGTGATGCCCACTGAGGGATGGCCAGGCTGAGTTGACATGTTTGGCTGTTTTATAGATCTGTTTGAGACGCTGCATGAGGATTTGTATCAGCATCGTGACGAGTACTTGGAACTACGAGCTTTGCTGGCCTTACACATCATTCACTGAGGGATGGCCAGGCTGAGTTGACAGGTGTGTGGCTGGTTTACAGGTCAGTTTGAGGCGCTGCGTGAGGAGTTGTATCAACGTCGTGATGAGTGCTTGGAACTACGAGCTCTGCTGGCCTCGCGTGATGCTAGTCAGATGGCTGACGTCAACCCACTGATGGAACTTGGCAGTGAGGATGCTGTTGAACTCAAGATGGCTTACAACTCACAGCGGGATCTAAAGAGGTTACAGAACTAGCATTGACTTAGGGCGGTCAAGTTAGTGTTAACTGACAGATTTGCATAGGTCCCGTTTCCCATTGCACTAACCAATGGTTATAATGGCCAAAAATTTAACTGGCCAAAATCAGCCAGTTAGCTAACCGTTGATCATAGTTATCGTATTTAACGTAACTTTTGTACCATTTTGCAAGCAGTTAATTGACGAATGTGATACTATAGAACGATTTTACCTTATAGCAAGGTCTTCAAAATGCTCGAGGAGACGTTTGCTTCTACAAATTTTACTACAAAATCCATTCATGAATGGACAAAATGGCCGTCTGCAATCGGTTGGCTGGCTTGTGGGCTGGCTGACATGCGCTTGCACTCATTAATATTCATGACGCCTGCTTGCGCTAGGCGGAAGTGATTAGCGCCATACGCCAAGCAACTACGGTTTACCATTCAGTAAGCTAACGGCCAGTTAAGGTTTTGTTCAGAAACGCACACAAACTTAACTAGTGAGTTACAATTAACAGATGGTTTACTAACTGATCAGTTAACTAAAAGATCCAGAAACTGGCCCTTAATCGTTTTGTTGGCCGATCGGTTAAGTTGAGCCTTTGGCATGATGTGTCATCTGTCATCGTTTGTAGTGCATGTATTGTGACACCGTAGGTGTTCGGCAAAGGTACCATTGGATACAACAAGTTCCTATAGGCTGTCAGTAGTAACCATGTCTCTGTCCGCAGTGGTTTGGTGGCAATTTTCAATGCAAAATTGCTGCTTGCTGCCAGTCACCTACATACACCAAATTACCATATCATATGCTAGCATTTATTGTAGCATTCAATGCTATATCTCTGATTTATATCTTTGATCTTACCAAGCTTTTTATCGTTTTTGAAACACGAATTGAATACTTTTATTACCACTTATGGCACTGAATGGCTTATTTTGTGCTGAGGTCCTGTTAGGAAACTACTCACTCGCTTGTTTGCTGTCATGCAGGTTGCTGGAAAACGAGATTCAGCAGCTGAAGAAAGATACGGCTGTGAGGGAGAAAGAACTGTGTCAGCAGATTGAACAGTTGAAGAAGGAAAACCATCGACAGCAGAAACTAATTGTGCAGGTGCCTCACTGTTTACTCTCACGTTATATTTGATGTTTCTTCAGACAACTTACATCTCTTTAGTTACGTGACATGTTGGATGAAGACAAGGATCAAAGTGCTTACAAATGCTAAGCTACTCTGGCAGTTGTATGTCTTCCATTTGGCGGAGGAGCGAAAGAAAAGGAAGATCTTTGTTCTTGAAATTCTTGGACTGTTTTCCTGCTAAATGTACATGATAAGTACATAACCTGCTAAACGGCACAATTCTAATATTTTCGGTTCTGCAACGTATCGACACCCGGTAGCGATTGTAGGTGAAACTCACTCTGCTGGCACAGTCTGCACCTCTCAGCTGAATTATTTCCATATAGCAAAAACAAAACTCGCCAGCTCATTGTGCCACATACGTATGCACGAACAGATATACCTGGGTTTTCTGTGAAGTTTTTGTTGTCAGAAACTTGAAATTTTTATAAGTATGGATCGTTTGTTCACACATATACAATTTTCGTCTGCTGATGCGTCTTCACCTACAGCGTGGTGGCGTTTATCGGCATTGTGCCATTTGCATCGATTGTGCGCTAGCATACGCAGGTTATGCATACCGTTAATACCGCATTATTTGCTGTGCTGACAGTTACAGTCTGGTTATATAAATCTGTTGCAGGGTCGAAAGCTTTTGCAGGTTGATTGCGTGAAAATATCGGCAGTGCAGTTTAAACTAACATTTTGTCTGCATGTCACATGAAGCCTCGGTGCTATTTCCATTGAATTTCTACTAACAAGCTTGATGATGCATTTTTGTTCTTATCTTTCAGATTAGATGACTTGAGATTGGTAGCAAAGCATGTGTTTGACGTTTATTTTACCTGACTACATAGCTGTGTGAATGCATAACAGAGTGAATTAATGTAGAACTGTTTTGTGTCTGTTAAACATGCAGCTGAATGACATCACTAGTGTATGTATTAACAGCTAGTAACATGCTGTATCAGTATTTACAGCTAGTAATGTGTTGTATCTGCTAGTAACTTGTTGCCTGTTATTCCTTCAGTTCACAGCTGTTGGTGTGCTTTCAGTCAGTTGCTTGCGGACGTTGCGTTAACTATTAGCATAAAATATGCAACGTGAATTTTTGTCATTGCATGTTGTTAGCTGTAGTTCATTCTCCGTTGGTGTTGCATCTGTGTGTTGACTCTTAAGACTGTTTTTGTCTAAACTTATGTACTATTTTTAGTTGAAAGTTAATCTTAAGCAAATTTCTCCATCTGTCCAAGTTCACTGTCTAGCTTTGCATTTTTATTTTCTGTTGTCAGATGATATTTTTTATTCAATTTAGACTGTTGCTAAGTTGTACAAAAGGGCTCTGGGTAATTAATGTGCTGCAGTAGAAGGATATGTCTACAATATTTGTCATTTTCTCGCATTGTTTATATTACTTCAGAGCAGAAACAAGCTGCGTTAACATAACAACTTGGTTTTTGTCATCTTGCACTTTTTATCTGATATCAAACTTATTCCTCCAGAGAGAAAACCTTTTTTAGAATGATTGCTTTTATTTTGATTTTTTGCTTACATCGCTTTTTACTTATGATACTTTTTCTGAGCTCGGAGATTATAGTCATTTATTTTAACTGCCAAGATACAAGTATGATATATGGTCAGATCTTGTCATATAAGCTTTGTGTGATTATGTCTGATCTGTGTAATTTGTGTAATGCTATTTAATTATTTTTTCATTTTGCTTATCTGTCCTAAATGTGTTCACTATGTCTGATGGTGACTTAAGCTTCGTCATCATTCCTTATCATCATTCTTTTCACTATCATTGGTCAATAGTTGCTAACTGGATAGTGTTTCATATGGTGTATGCTAGAATCTGACAATGACGCCCGAGACTCAGATGGAGGCAACGATGCAGCATGAGATCACACGACTCACCTCCGAGAATCTGGTGAATAGTTAAGTTTGATATAATTAACGTTAATGATTAACGTAATGAGTTTATCAAATGTAAGGCCCATAGGGTGGCACTGGTCTCCGTTTCTTTAACCCTCAGCCAGACACTAGTTTACACTGCAAGGTGATCACCGATATGGAGCTGTAGTGCTTTTTGCAGTGTGCCTGTTTACGTCTTAGCTTTTGCTGATACTCATTGCGTCTACCCACGGATTGATGGTCAGGCTGAGTTGACCTGGGTGACTGGTTAGATACCAAGATGGTTTAGCCATCTGACAACTGTCAGCTGTCCAAGTACTAACTGGGCTCGGTGATTGCTGCGACCAACAACATTATTAGTTAAGTCAAACCACCACCTAAACTGTTGTTCTGTATGTATATTTCATCCCAAGAAAATTGATGGCTTTAAATTGAAATGTGAGTGTCAGACGAACTTATACAACTCAGCCAGTGGTTTAACTGACACTTTTCCACTGTCATCGAAGGATGTGTGTAGTCTACGTTGTCATTTCTTTGGTTGTGCCTGAGTGCATCCCTCGAGTTGTCAACCTGTTGTACCAAAACAGAGCTATTCTATTGACTCTTAAAATATGAAAAATCGGAAATACTCGTTTTGTAGGGAATTTAATTAAACTTTTTTCATGGAATGCCATTTATCTGTTATTACCAGCTTTTATGTCTATAAATGACGTTACGGTGACTTCATTGTAATAAAACTCACGTCAAGTACTCAGAATTAAATTATCTACAAAATGTTTATTTTACATTTTTTAAATCGAAGAACTATCAGACCGGTGGTGTGTTGTAACTGATTTATTATCGACCCTCGTGTGTGTGCGTTTGCTATGTAGGATCTTCGTGAGCAGATTGACAAGATGCAGGAACAAGCTCGTAAGCTGAAGAAAGCTGTGAAAATTTATTCAAAGCGACTGAAGACGGCTGAAGGTGACAGCAACATTCGTTGTTGTCTTTCTGTTGTAGATGTTACAGTCTTAATTGTGGTACTTTAGTTGAATTCTCTGTACTCTTTACAGAAACTTGTAATGTTGACAAGTAAATGAATGATTGAAACAAAGGTTTCCATTGTGCTGAAGCTGTAACATGGACATTAGTAAAGATGAAGTGTTTTAAATAATGTTTGTCAGTGAAAAGAATCACATCTCTCGGATAGTCGAGCAATGTACAGCTTTAGACGCTAGGCCCGGAGACTGAAAAAGCTCGAGCTGATCATCGTGTAATGAACATACTGTACAGGTTAGCTCAAAAAACAAGGAGGCCACCCTGTAGATGTATGAGTGTGAGTGTACATTGTGCAGTGTCAGAGAGTCGAGAGGATTTGGTCGGAGAGATGATGTCCTCGGGTGGTGGTGAGATCATGCCGGCCGTGAAACATTATGAACTGAAGGAGTTCAGCGGCATGTTTGAATACAGCAACAAGGACGACGAGCTAACCATTGTCAAGAGACTCATTTTAGGTTCACACATCTTTTAGTGTATGTCAGTAGCAGTTTATGTCATGTTTGCACTAGAGGTTAAGTTAAACTGAAATTGAAGTACTGTTATGTAAAAAACATTAAAATATCTAGAAACAGACCGCTATAGGAGATAGAGGCCCGAGATGAAAAACTATAAGGGAAGAAGATAACAATAACTTAAATTACAAAAAAACTTGAACGAAGAACCGTTAGTAAGTCCAGATATCTGAGAAGTCAGTCCAAAGGGGTGCCAGATGTTTATGGAATGTAGGATTTGTGAAAGAACGAAGTTGGGAAGAAATACTGATTGGCTGATGAATCATGAAATTGGCGATGATGACACAGGTGAGGTGAGATACGCATTTTGCGCAGAGACATGTTTGTTGCAGTATCTGGAAACACTCTGTACAGTACCTAGCCTTGACCGAGTGTTAACTGCATGTTGTAGACATGCGGCCCAGCCTGGCAAGCCAGCATCAGGCTGGTCTGCCTGCATACATTCTGTTCATGTGCATTCGTCACACGGACTATGTCAACAATGACGACAAAGTCCGCAGTCTGCTCACCAACGTCATCAACTGCGTCAAGAAAACTGTCAAGGTAATTTGCTAATGAGTCAAATTAACTTATTAATATCAATGACTTTTGTGCCTGCACTGAATGACATACTGGTGGTTAGCTAACAGCATAGTTAGCTGTAATAATAAGATGCTGACTCGACTTTTGTTGATTAACTGTGTGACTGATTGTTTATTTTCGCATTTCTGCCTTATATGTCTGACTGCTTTCGGTGGGTGTTAAGTTATTTTTGACAAGAGCAAGATGAGTGTGGCAGAGAACTGTTTGATCTATGGTTGTGAACCTGCTAGTTCATGAATATTGATGAGCTGTTGTTTGTGAATATGTAGAAGCATCAGGACGACTGTGATGTGCTGACTCTGTGGCTGGCCAATACATGCTGTATGATCAATTTACTCAAGCAGTACAGTGGAGAAAGGGCATGTTTTGCTGTCTTGTCTAGTTTATTAACAGGCTGCAGAAATTAGTGATTAATTAAACATTAATTGATTGCTTTTTTATTTTTTTTTAAATTTTGGACTTGATAATGTTTCTAACATCACTAATCTGTGCATTTTCAGTCAGTTGTAAACTACAGTTTGCATGTGATATGTTATCATGAATTTCTGTAGTCTTGTACTTTGAGAGCTTTGACTTCATAGTTTGTGTTGTCATCGTCACTTTGACTTTAATTTGCAAAAGACAACAACCAGTAGTTGAGTGCTCACACTGCTACAGTTTTTGTTTTTTGTTTTATTTTTGGAGATCAATCGATTTTTTTTTAAATTTTAATTAGCATCAGCTCTAGTTTATTATTTATTATTATAATTGTATATATTTTGTGGCCATTCATTCCTAGTAGTTTTCAGTTCACATCTTGGCCTTTTTTTCTGTCTGTTCGTCTGTTTCTTCTTCTATACAATACATGCTCCTAGTTCAAAAATAGAAGAAAGGTATAAAGGTACGAGAAAACCAAAATTGGCTTGAAAATTTTTTAAGGCTGGAGTAACTGATGTCTCCCAGATTTCAGTTTAAAAGGCCAAAGGTTGGACAGAGTAGGTCAGCGCCGAACTAACATATTTTTCAAATTTTGTTTCTGTTATATAGCTTTATAGTACATACTTTGTACATTTTTTATAGCATGTTGTCTGCCTGCAAAAAATTACGAAAATATATTGATGTTTGTCAAAATTACAAGTCAGTTTACTGAATGCATAGGAGGATTTTCCTGAAGAACTCGCATCTGTTATGATAACTATGGCAGCTTTTTTTTAAAAAAAAAAGACATTTTTTTGGCTATGTTTGACTTTTTTGCTGTGCACTGGCCTGATTTTATCTGTATATGGGCACACTACAAGGGGTCCAGTTTCCTGTTTCGACACAGTTGCTATTCCGATAGTTTTTATTCTGTCAAGCACTACTCCAACAAACGTTATGTTACAGCACGGCTGCAGTTGCGGGAATAATGTAACGATTTGGGTCTGCCATAGCCAAAGATGCAATTTAGCTCTATTCTTAACCGTATCAGGCTGTCACTAACCGTAACCATAACCCTATCACTAACCCTATATGTCAGTATAACCAGTGTTGCAACAGTAACTGTACCACTGCACTACATATGATGATGATGATGATGTTGATGTGTAAAAAGGTGTTTCAGGTGCATAACACGCCTCAGCAGAACTCACAGTGTCTCCATAACTTTGACCTCAGCGAATATCGTCAGATTCTCAGTGACCTTGCTGTCTGGATATTTCACGGACTGGTCAAACTCAATGGGGCCCTGATACACTCTCTCATTGGTCGGTGGTTTAAGAAGAGCTTGTTATTCATTATTTTGTTTTGACCTCTTTTTTCACAGTGTGATCAATAATAATAATAGTAACAGTAACTTCAGGATTGGTGGCATGATGTAGCAGTAACGCATTGTGTCTGATCAACGAAGTTAACCTACGCCGAACCCGGTTAGTACTTGGATGGGTGACTGTGCGCGGGCAGGTGAACCGTTTCAGTATGTAATCAGCCGCCTACTTCCAACTCAGCCTTTTATCTCTCCAGGGTACATAAATCGAGTAACAGCCTATCTGGCTGGGGTTAAGGCTGCGTTCACACAGACACGAGTACGAGTACGGGTCCGGGTTTCCGTTTATGGCCCGTAGAAGCTTCACTCGTTCGAGTGGAGCATTCACGGTCACTTGTACAAGCACATAACTCAACGCGAGTTGGCCATATTGAATTAAATTGAATCGAGGAAATGCTTTGCAAATAAACAACAATATTTCATCACATCGCTGATAATTTTACTAACCACGCACCTTTATCGATGAATAATTTTACAATGACGTCAGTTCTGACGTCAAATATGTGCCACAACTTTTTGTACATTATATTATTGTTATTTATGGTAGTTTACTTCGCATGAGTTGGATAAAAACATGACCTGCACAGAAACTACTCGTAAAAATGAAATTTACCGGTAACCTGTACTTGTATGTATTTGAACGGCCGCCATTGAAATACACGCAAACTCGTGTTTGCCGGAACTCGTGTACGGGAACCCGTACAGTGCCGGACTCATACTTCTGTTTATGTGAACGCAGCCTAAGGCGGGGTGCGTTTACTTGTATCGGGTAGCAGGTAACACTGTGTGATCCCATACGGCAGGTGACGCTCCCTAGCTCTGTGATAGGTTTCCTGTAAAGAGCTATACAGTACCTTTAATCTTTAACTTTTAACAAGTCTCAAGTAATTAGTAAAAACCGGAATTGCTTCTCATTTCTATTTGCCAGGTGTAAGCAGCAATTTCCAATTGCACGTTTTCACTGGGGTTTGACTCAACTCAGCCTGGCCATCCTTTTGTAGGTGGGTGCAGTGAGTACCAGCGGAAGCTGGGACTTAAACGGACACATGCGTGATGTGATGCATCAGCCATCCGTCCACATGTGGTCTCACGGTTATGTCAACTGGTGTCTGGCTGTGGGCTAAGGAAATGGAGATGAGTGCCTCCCCGTGGGCCTTATGTCTTGGGTAGAGTTTTAGTTTGCATTCTGTGCTACAATGCTGACAGTGAATAAATTGATTGCAGTGAGCGCTGTATTGGAGCATGAGGCCATTGCTGGACTGTCAGCCGGCAAGCCATCGGGACTACGTAACTGGAGAGGCAGCAGAGCCAGTATTTCTTTGGAGGACAGGAACAAAGATGCATCTCTTGATATGCTCATCAAAGCGGTCTGTATCCACTTGTTTCATATTGATGCTTTCATTTAACTAAACCACTTTGTTGTATCATAATCAAATGTTGTACCATACAGTGCTGCAGTTTGTAAAATTTAAGCAATTTTATTACATAACACTTATAAGTTACCAAGTCATCTTTGTGTTTGGAGACTAATTGAATGTATTTTTGGCGTTGAGATATTATAAAAGGTTGCTGAAAAGGTTAAATTTTTGTATATTTTTTATGTGAAACCATTTCGGAGCTATGGAGCATCACGTGCCATATGGTGTGGCCAGTGTTATCTGGCATCCGACACGGGTGAATGTGCTCTCTCTCTCTCATTCCTGGGGTCATAGGTCACTGCCCCAATCCATTCCAGGAAGTCCCAAAGTCGTCGTGGATCAGTTACGAACAGATGCTTGTGATGAATTCCTAGGAATCAGATCCCGGGGGGGGGAGGGGTTGCAGTGCTTTGCTGAGCCAATGAAGTTGGAGACGAGCGGCAGGCGACCATAGCCAGTGGTCGCCGGTCATTCGGTTGACGTCGGGCCCAGACGCTTCCACCACGAGGAGGTGACCACACAGGAAGCAGGCAAACATGCTCCATTTAAATCCCAGCCAAGCAGGCCGGTACTTGAATTATCTACCTCGGATGAATCTAAGGCCGAGTTGATCTGGTGGTTGCGGCGATTGTAGCATCATTTTGTGTAACTGTATCGTATCATTTGATCGGTATTGTTGCATATCATCGGATGTCAAGTCTTACTAGCATTTCATATTTAGCTTATATGCTGTGGTGATTGCTGGTGCTCTAGCTGAATGGATTGATGAGTATTCTCAGATCACATGATCTCAACTCGGAACTGATTCAGCACATCTTCCGACAGGTAGTTTCTGTCGGTTCAGTTCAGAATTGACAAGCTGTTGATAGGCTTCCGCTTTCTTTCTTGAGTTTATTGCATTAGCTATGAACTTTCTTGCATACATTGCGTGCATTGCATTGGATGGAAACTCAGTTTAACTGCTTACTTTTGTGGAGTACTAGAACCAGGTTATGTTGGATTAGTAAGGTTTAAGGAAGAATCTATGTGAATGTGTGTGTGTGACTGTGTGTGTGTGTGTTACTTCTGCTGTGAATGGGTCAGTTATGCGTTAACAACAGTGGAAAGCACTGAAGAAATTTGGAGCTAGAAATGAGCACAATTTTCAGATATTTTAATTTTAAATTTTGCATTACTTTGTTCGTGATGAACCATATTGATTGTTTGGTGCTGTAGATGTTCTATTTCATCTGTGCAAATGCTCTGAACAACTTACTGTTGCGCAAAGACATGTGTCACTGGATGAAAGGAATGCAGATGAGGTTGAGTTTTGTTTGGTTCAGCCTTTTCTTAACAGACATTGTCTGCTATTGCCAGTTTGTTTCACAGATTTGTTTTCATTAATTAATATTAAATGTAGCAACAGTCAGGCACAGGCAGTAGTATATAGTATGGTCAGATTCCCGTAATGACAGCTGGGGAGATTGTTAGCCAGATGTAAGCATCGGATCTACTGGTGGCTGCATGCTGGAGCAACCTGTTTAGTGATTACTCTTTTTTGATGAGGCATCATATCTGCACCATTTGCTGAAGTCACAGGAACACTCGCAGGAAATAGTCAACCAATTGCTGCTTTCACCAAATTTTGAACATTGTTCTGTGTGAACTGAAAACTTTAGAAAATCTTGTATTTTTTTTGTTATTTGTAGCATTTTATCTTGTGCCTTATATACTGATCACCGACAGCATTTTATTTGTCATTTTATGTAACGTTTTATTATCATTGTGGGCCTATGGTATTGCATATTGTATGTTTTTTTATTGTTGCAGTCCAGTCTGTTGGCTGCAGTACTAACAAATTTTCATTCATTCAACCTCTGTAGTGATGACTGCATGTGCAGGTGCAGCTTGTTTATGGCCAGTTCACATTTACGACACAACAATGTTCAATGAGTTGTGGTGCGTCAGCGTTGTAGGTGTGAATTGGCCATTAGTGATGACTCTGTGTGCAGATACAACCTGAGTCACTTGGAGCAGTGGCTGCGTGACAACAGGCTGCAGGATACATGCGTTCAGGAGGCACTCGGTCCGGTCATTCAGGCCTCTCAGCTGCTGCAAGCTCGCAAGACCGACGCCGACGTCGACGCCATCTGTGACATGTGCTCTCAACTTACCCCGCCTCAGGTCAGCAGCACCTTCTGTTCTGTCTTCCGTTAAAGGTTCGTAAAAGTTAAAGGAAGGATGGATTTATCGATTGTTTAATCAGTCTGATTATCATTTGTCAGTTAGTCAGTCAAAACACATTATATGGCTGTTATGATCAAATCCGATGTGTGTGTGCTAACTGCAATATTTTGAATTCTTTTCGTCATGACTAAAAAAACATGCAACAGAATATTGCAGATACCAAGTAAGTAAGTAAATAGTCTGAGTTTGTAGTGTGCCATATGTCAAAGATTGTAGGTATAGATCTTTGTGGTAATTTGTCTCAGAGCTACCATACGCAGATAACACTATGTTACTCGCCACCTCACAGGTGAGTGCGCTTTGCCTTAACCCCAGCCAGGCAGGCCAGTAATCGATTTACCAAACATGGAAGGAAGGAAGGCCGAGTTGACTTTGGTGTTGGTTATACGCACAGATGGTATTTTTCTGTCCACCAACACACCCATCTACTTAATGCCACTCTCCAGGGAGTCATACTCATGATCTCTTGATTTTGCGCTGGACTCCCTACCGTTACATTAAGCTGCCTTGCTTTGCATCATCATCCTCATTTACTTTCGAGTTATTCTTTTTTTAATGTTAATATCCTGCAGATAATCAAGATTCTGAACTTGTACACTCCGGCCAATGAGTTTGAGGAGAGGGTTCCAGTCAGCTTCATTCGCAAGGTGCAGGAGCGGCTGAGTAGTCGACATGATGCAACTCAAACTCTTCTCATGGACACAAAGTTTCTCTTTGCTGTCAGCTTGCCATTCAGTCCATCAGCCATGGCACTGGAAACCGTAACATTGCCTGCTGACTGGAGTCTGAGCTGTCTCAGGCGATTGTAGGGTCGTTTTCTGTATTTGCCGTCTTGCTGTTGCTTTTTTGGTTTTGGCATATTTGGGGTGTCAGTTGCAGGGCAGCAAGGGGGAGTGGGCAGCCCCTTCCAATATTGGAGTGACTTGCAGCCAGGAGACTGACTGGTTTGTACTTGGTGCCGATTCTATGAGTTGTTCATTACTAGGGCTGGTACCAATTAAAATTGTTTTAATCAGTTAATTCAAAAAAAATTAATCAAAATTCTGAAATCGATTAAAGACCGCAAAAACTGCAGAATTCAACTGCTGGTTGTTGTTATTTTTTGCAAATAAAATCAAAAAAGAAATGATGCAGTACACAAACTCTGTAGTCAGAGCTTACAAAATGCAGGCAGACTGTTAAACTAAAGTTTAAAGAGAAATTAATCCATTAGTGTTCTAACGATTTATCGATTACTGGGTAATTCATTTCCGCAGCTCTATTTATTACTGAAGTGGAAGTTGTCATGTGTCATGGTTGTGCTATTCTGGTCTTTGTCTTTGTCTTGTCTATGTCAAGATGAGGATGAGCAATTCAGTCGTAGTTAGACAGGTATCTCGTAGCTGTAGCTTGTTACAACGTTTGTGATGTAACGATGATTCCGTCCGTGCCAAGTCGTCTGCAATGCATATATGCCGAACGACAAGTTCAGTAGGGTTTGCTTAGTTATGTTTAAGTAAATCTTGCAGTGTCATTTCTCAGTTTATTCACAGACTGTATTAACTGAAATCTATTAAGATTGAGTCCTGCCTGCCTGAATGACCAAGTTTCTGTAATGCTTGGTTGAGGGCAGCATCGTCCGTTCCTCTTTTGACAGAATGGAGAACGGGAATAAATTATAATCATCTGACAACCACAGTAAATACTGATAATTGCTACAATTGCCCAGTAATCATTTTTTTTTGCTTTACACCGAGGACCCCAGAGAAAAATAATCTTTCTTGTTAAAAAACCTTCTTGAAATGCAGAGTAAATCCATGTAATGTGTATGTTTACACTATTGTTATAATATGTATGCCTGCTTGAATGCCATTTTTCATGCAAGTTCGATGCACATGCAGTAGTATTATTAATATGTATTTCAGTTTGTTAATTACCATTGTCTTGAATAACAACGTAACAGTGTTCATGCAGTATTAATTCACAAGATATTTCAGTGTTTTGCCAGTATCTTGAATGAGTATATTTACGTTTTTTTCAATGCACTTTTTATTTTATGCATGTATAGCATATTAGTAAATAGTATTTATTGCCAGCTGTTTGGCATTATTTATTGCAGTTTGTAATTTATAGTGTGATTCGTGATTTTGTTAATGCTTAATAAGACTTGCAGTACACTTTACTATAGTCGTGTTAGTCTGTTGATCTCCGTTAGCATGTTTCTTGTTACATTAACATTTGCTAGTAATTGTAGTAAGTTATAGCTTTGCTGTATATTCCGATGGATTTGGCATGTTATAATCAGTTAATTTTCAATAGATGACTTAATTCTGCAGCCTTGCAGTGCACTGTTGGCCTTGCTGTTCACACTTTCTGCAGACTATATACATTATTCTTTTCTCATTAGTTGTAATTGGCCTCCTGTTTTATCAGGAAATTCAGTAAATTGTGCCATTCTTGTGTGCCTTTTACCATCTATTTATATGTCTAAAAAGTGAAATTGCCAGCTATTGTTGCTCCTATGCCTACGTGTTTTTAGCATTTACATATATATACGTTGTTGACGTTTTATATCTTGATCGTACATACACAGTGCAGTTCAAACCACTTAGGTCTGTGATGACTTTCAAACTGTGAGATAATTTGATACTGTGTACTTGTCAAATGCTGCTCATAGCATTAACAAGATTGTCAAGCCTTGCTCAAGGCTTAGTCCGTTTTACATTTCATCCCAGCACAAGCCTGGTGAGCTGGCTGTAGTCATTTACCTGTCTCCACTGTCAGTCTGTTGTATTATGTTTATGTTCATGGTGCACGCAGAACAGTGAAACTGGTTTTCCATGACTTTCCAGGACCGTTTTTGCCAATTTTCCAGGTTTTTCCCCCACTGTTTGAGTGGATATTGAAAAAGTCAGATTTTTATATACATTCAGTAGATCTGTTAATGAAAGCACAGAACATGTGGTAACTTATGTAACATTGAATATGCAACACAGTTCTTACTTCTAAATTACAATTGTAACCTGCCGCCACTTCTGCCTGTACATCCAGTGGACTGACTGAGGTGGTACTATGTTGGGCAGTTAGGCGTTGAGCTTCTGGTTGAATCCCACCGGTTTCCGTGGAACTATCCGGGCTAGCGGTTGAGCATGGGTTGGCAGTCTCACTATGGATTGAGGGTCCGGCACCAATATAGTGTGTCCCAAACGATGCGCGCATTAAGGAAACTAGCTGATCGGTAAAGGTTGAACCAGATGTGGTTGTTCCATCACCAGAAATGGACCGGTAGTGTCTCCGCTTCCTAGGTCAGTTTGGCATTTCGCTGGATTTGACAGTACATCTGGACTGGATGTCTTACTGGCTGTTCTTCTGTATCCGGTTCCCATATCTGCTTCTAACCAGTTGCCGGTTAGGTGGTATATGGAAACCCTAACTAATTTAGAGGAGAGGACCCACCTGGGGTGGCAGGCTTAACCGGAGCCCAGAGGAATCTCTGGTTATCCCCAATGAAAACGTGCAGTGTGTCTGGAATAGCAGTGTGCCATCTGGTTTGGAGTTTGGACCCGGCAACCTCCAGTCAACTGCACCGATGCAGTCCGGCAGATGTACTGTCGAATGTCCACAGCAGCAGCTTCGTTCTGTTCGAAGCCTCCGACCAGAATGAGCAACTGTATGGCGTCGGCCGCTTTTAAACTGGCGGGCGATACTACCGTTGTGTGCCTCCGCAGAAGCGGTTGAGGGAGATCAGGTATTAGCGTCGGCCGATGCCACGCTTGGGTGGGGCAGGATAGGCCAGTTGACAAGAGGTGTCTCCGGAACGCCTCAACTGATTTGGACATGGTTTGTCGCATTTGAAAGCTAAAAAAAATTATTTGCCACCTAGTGGTGCCAGTGCCCATATTTGATGGCTTAAGCAAGAGATGCAATTTTGGTTACATAATAAACAACAGATTGAAGTGTCTGACAATGATAATGTATATAAGGGCCGAAAACATGTACATGGATGTACATGGATCTAAAATGCAGCAACCGTCTAATTTATTTTCCACAACTTTCCAGAAACTAGGTCTGATTCCGTCCTGATTTCCAGGCCTGGAAAAGTTGGATTTAAAATCCCATGACTAGAATCTCTGTGGTGTGCACCTGCTAAGTTTGCACGACATTACTCGCAAGAGGATATGTGCATTATTGGAAAAGGAAGGAAAGGAAGTTTGTCGGTCAACATATGGTCTTGCAGAATATCTGCTTATCAAAATGGTTCTGTTGTTACGTTATGTATCGTGCCGTCCTGTGTGGCAGCTCAAGTAGTTGTGTAGTTGTTGAATCACTGCGGCTTTCAGCATGTGTTATAACTCAGTGTGCTGTACTCTGGGCGACTTCACTTTTTGACTTACTTTCACTGAGCCTTTTCGCTGAGCCAAAGCTAAAGCTGAACGCCAAAGTCTGTACTTAGACCAAAGTTCAACTAAACTTTGGTCTAAGTCTACTGACTTAGACCAAAACAATTAAAAATGGTGGGAAAAAACAGGTAAACCTACAAGAAATAAATCAACCATTTATGCTTGGACTTGCTTATTTAATTGCGCCATGCACGCAAATGATGTAATTACGTAACATCTGACGTCATTGCATATTCATTAGGGCGTTTATTTTGGTACCAGACTGCTTTAATTTACTAAACTATCCGTATGCATAGGACTGTAAATAGTCGCCATGTTCTCGCTCAGCTAAAGTCAAAAGTTGAAGTGGATTCAGGCTCAGCGAAAGTTAAGCCCTAAGGGCTAAAGCTATCTCTTCCATGCAAATCGAACCGACTTTAGCCAGGTTAGTTTGGCTCAACTTTGGTCTAAGTAGGTACTTTTGGACTCAGCGAATCGCTGAGACTTTCGCTGAGTCCAAACTTCGGTCAAAGTAGGTAAGTTTAGGCTCAGCGAAAGTCTAAGTCAAAAAGTGAAGTCGTCCACTATGCACAGACCTGGCTCACTAGTAGAATGTGTCAGCAGTTAGCGTCAAGCTAACAGAGAAACACTGCAAGCAATGTCATCAAAAGTGATCGATGAATTAGTGAAAATGTTATAATGCAAACCCCACTGGCTGAAGTGGCACAACATGGTAGGGCATCTGGGCAAGGTGCCGTGAATGAAATGTGACAGGTCGACGTCGAATACGGCAGGAGGTATCCCACTACTATGGTTAGAAGTACACTAGTTAAGCGGACCGAGGACAGACAGACATACACTGTGACAGCAGATGCAAAGACACAGCCACAGACATGCTGCATGACAACAACGGTCGCTTACAGCTTGCAGCGTCACCAGCCAACATCTGGTGTCATTCTGTCCATTGCTTTTCACACAGTAAGCTCAGCCTCTCAGTTCACCAAATCTATCACATCCACGCATTAAATTTATTGCTCTTGAGTATAAACAGCCAGATTAACTGTTAAAAGAAAAAATATAATGTGTAAAAACGAAACCAACAAAATGTGAAACTTAAAAGCAAACAGTTCTATACAAAATTCAACAGACGACACACGATGTCAACAATGCTCAACAAAGAGCAAATGCAAAATGCTGTGGAATACCAATTTGCACAAAGAAAACATTTCTGCATGTCAACTGCATTTGCTCAACTCATTCGCACAGATTCCACCACTGGTTTACTATCACAGAATCCACTACAGTAGCATGCTACGGAGACAAGCATGCATATTGGAAAGATAAACTGTACTTAACAGAGTGAGTGAGTGAGTGAGTAGGGTTTTACGTGCCGCCCGACACAGTATAGGTCATTTCAGGGACGGCCTTTGCAGGCAAAATTGCAAATACACATAATAACAGAACAAAAAGTTTAACCTTTACAGAAAGTTTAACCTTTATGAAACACGAAACACAAAAAATGACCTAAACCTAAAATTGTGAGAACTGCCGATTATAATTGTGCATATGTAATGATAATGGCAGTTGTAATTATCTTCCCTATTATCCTTTAAACAGTCATCAATATCATAATGCTGTCTTTTGGAGGCAGGGGGCGGTGTACTTTACAGAATCAGATTGCATGCGAACATGTTCAAAATGCTAAAACTGAATTAAGATATTTGTAAATAATGTAAAACATAAAGCTATATGCCTTGGTCCAAATTAAGTGCATTTAACATGAAATTCATACTGGAATAAACACAAGTGAAGTGATGAGTGAACAAAAGGTGATGCTTAACATGTGACTGATCCAATTGCTTATGTGCATTCACAGCATGCAGCGATGCAAATCACTACAAAATACATCAGCTAAAAATCTTCTACTATTTACTGACAGACCATAGAAATTACTTAGCAACCTACAGATACATGCAAACACAGACTACTGCAAACAGACAAAAACAATTAAATGTAAAACCAGACAGCACAGACAGCAACCGAATGACAGTTGTAATGATAAGCCCAAAGGACAACGATTTATCTGATAATTTCTAAATAAGCAACTACTGTTAACAATCCTTATTATCAAGTACTAACAGTGAACGTCAATGTAACTTTAAATGCTATAGTACTACTAATACATCTTGTAAGCTACTCTACATTAGCTGAGTCAAGATAGATCAAATTAGACTGAATAAATATCTGTAAAACACGCATAGTAGACTTAAATATACCTGAGACAACCAGGCAGGATAAATAGCACAGCTTGACCATCTAGCTACATTATTTGCTAAACAATTTTTTTTCAACATGCCACGAAACTGCATGCAAATAAAACAATAAAATAAACAAGGTAGGAGCTTTTTAGTTGGATAATAATAATAACAACAAACAACAAATAGAAATAGATTGTAGCAGGGGCAGCAAGATTAGAAACTACAAATACGGCTAAGATTCAGCTAAATTTACAGCTGTAGAAAATAACGACAAAAGGCGATGCAGAAAAATCAGTATACCACACCACGGTAAGAGAGGCCAGTTCGCCAATCAGCATTAGCAACATGCAGAACTGAAATGCCAGTAAAATACCAAACAGCTGCTCGTACGACAGTTCATCATTATATGTGTGGAATTCATAAAACAATGAAACACAATAGCAGACAATTACTAAAAACTGGAATGTTGACAAAAATATCAATATGAGAAAAAAGCTGCTCGGCCGACACTGTTAAGCGATAATATAATGCTATCTTAGATCCTTGGACATCGCCGGTAGGTCACAGGAAGGGTATCAAAGTCCTGCTGCATAAATTCACATAGGTTTTCTTTTGGGGGTTTCACCTAATCCCGAGTAACTCCAGAATAATTTGCCAATTAAACAAAAATTGGAATAAGTGCAACATAGCACGATATTAATAAACATTTAAAACAAGTACATAGCTTAAGATCCACACATTGTCCAAAAATTAGCAGCCCCCTTGCTTCAAACACACCTTATTCAGTTTGTAGTTTGGGAATTTCCACGACATATTGTACTATCATAACATTACCTACCATCACAGCTATTACAACATCCGCACTTTACCGCGTGTGCTCAGTGTAACGTCATTATGACGTCAGAGTTTGTTTACGTTAAGGTTACGTTCAATCATTGTTACTGACAACGTACCTGCCTTAGACTAACAGCTTGCGTCAAGGCCAAAAATGGCCACTTTAAAGGCCAAGTCTCACCAGTTTACGTAACTGTTATAAAGTGCTAGTTGGCTTTATCAAATGCTAATTGTTAATGTTCATTAATTTTCTGGTTGCTAATGCTAATACATATAAATGCCTTTAAAATAAGGTACAAAGTACTCACTTTTTCCTTTTCACAGCTTCAGCAATCTTAGGAACTGTGACGTCAGGTGCATGAGGTTGCTAACTAGCTTTATTGCCTTGAGGTCAAATGCAGCTTAATTTACGGCCATATAGCTTAAAAACCAATTTTTCCATAAACAGTTAGCCCACTATATTCGAGCACATCGTTAATTTTACTAACCACAATTTCTGACATCACCTACGTGTCATTACTTGTATTATAAACCCCGACATTATTCTGTGTAAAGCCGAGGGATTTACTATGTTTTCAATGCGAATGTCAGTTTGGCAACAAAGCGTCTTGTGCGTGACATCATCAGTTACTGTGGCATGTTCGGGTCGCATTCGGCTGGCACAACATATTTCTCTGAAAATTACTTCAAAGCGACGTTTTCATTTCACTGGATCAGCGTATTATTAGTTACTGTTATATTCTACACATATTTAGCCGATATCGTTTTTTGGTGCGACTTGGCCTTTAAGCTGAAACTTTAAACACTAGTTCAGAATGATTGTCCTCACGACTTTCAAATTTTGTAACAATCTGTCAGGTATTAACGATTTTACGCTAACTTATCTGTAGAGGGCCACTAATTTTGGGACGGGGTGTAGATAACTGACACAGAGCACTGCCAAATGCCAACGACTCGTTCATTCCACAGTCTCAAAAATGCCGAAACGTTGCAACAACTTAAATTATTAAGCCAACCCAGGGCCGGATTTAGGGGGGCTGAGGGGCCACAGGCCTCCCACCAACAGGAGGTCTCCCACCAAACCCCTCAATTTTTAAAACCCCGTAATTCGATAGCCAATCCTGGCTTGCATAACTTTTGCTACCATCTTTGTATCGTTAAGTAGATTTCCCTAGCTAGTAAATTTCTTCGCGCTAGTAACCAGCTTGTTTGTGGACTCAAGCTATTCAGATGTCTCTAGTTATACAATAGCTGGGCACTGGCCTCCCACCAGCTGGCCCCAGGCCTCCCACCAGCTAAATCCGGCCCTGCCAACCAATGGTTGGCATTCATTAACATCACTGAATAGAGCCAGTAAAAGCTACAAGACCGGAAGCACCGTGAGATACATATAAATTCTATATACACAATACACGTGAACCGCGCAATCGAATGTGATCAAGTGGAAAGCTTTCGGCCATAGTTGGGCTTGGTGAGAAATTCGGCACAGTCAACACACTTTCAGGACGCAACAGATAAACAGTGGACGAGATTCAAGGAAGTAACAAGCACTTGCGATCAAAACACATCACAGCACCATTAATTGCTACCTTAATTACAGCAACCACTCGATTGACGAAGCGTGAAAGAACGTGGTGACGAAGGTAGTGGACAGTGACTTAGAAACATCAGCAATGTAAAAAACACACAAATCACTTCAGCTGTGAGGTTGGGTGTGTCTGTGCTTTGGACAAGGTGCTCTCCCACATGCAGCGAAGTTCGGCAAACTGTACAAGGTAAGGTACAGCATAGCGCAGGCGTGGCGGCAGCAAGGCCGGGTTAACAGTGGCTTGCCTAGACTCCCAGCAGCGCAGTAGAGACTGGAATCGCTCGTGCCAGAAGACTGAGTGTAGCTCGAAGGTGTGTTGGGTGACGTCAGCAGAGCAGTCATCACGACTAGAGTACGAACTCATCATTGGTGACAGCAAAGCGGTCTCGTCGAGAGTCGATGCAAATGATGAGGCATCATCATGCAGCTGCTGCGACATTTCTGAGTCAAACAAAACTTCACAGTCCTCTAGACATCGTGCAACTACGTCCGCACGACGATGTCGACGTCCACACGAGCAGCCGACATCCAGACTGACTGCGCTGTCGACGCTTGACGAAGTGTCACTGCAGCTGTGAAGACACCACGTGCTGCCGTCGCATGATGCCAATGGTGAACTGGGCAGAGATCTACTGCGCCGACGTCCACCACATGACAACACCCGCTGCTCTGAAGCCTCGCCATCGGTCGGTGTTTGCGTGAGCTCCTCGGTCGTGATGTCGACGACAGCATCACAGACTGGGAGACCATCCACGACCTTCACGGCGGCATCACGGAAACATGCTGCAAATGGGTTTTCACCACCATGCGGCATGTAGTGCGCATCATCACGGCTCATGACGCGGCCGACTGTCAGTGGAGTGACTGGCACAATGCGTCGGGGTGCCGTGACTACCACGCCCGGTGTAACAGCAGCAGCCGTATCTGGAGCAGCAACAGCTGCGGAGGCAGCAGCAGCAGAAGGTGAAGGAGTGGAGTTCTTAGGCACAGTCTGATCATCAGAACGCGTCCGTTTATGCTGCCTCATGTCTGCAACATGCACAAATGCACACATCTGTTATAAATAGTCATCAATGATGCCATCACACCGACAATGACGACGAACCAAGCTACAAACAATAAACACAGAGACTAGCAAACTTCCTCCTGGTGAATTCAGAAACCTTAGCACATTTTATTATAATAATTAACGTTACAACTATCATGCAGCATCAGTAAAAGTATCGTCAGTGCCAGCTAGTGCAACAGATGCTACTGTACTGTGTTCCATCCATCTATCCAACTGTATAGTTCTGTGAATCTGTCTGAGACATTTCTGTGGCTGCAAGTAACACTCAGCGTGGCCACTCTCCAGTCATCATCAAATTCCCTGACTTTTCCAGACATTTTAAAAGAACACAGACGAAGTATCGCCCCTCACAACAGTAGCGATATGACGTCTATTGGCAACAATTTTAATTATTTTCAATTATTATTATAATTATATATAATTATTTCCAGAGAATTAGCTGACCAAATTTAGTGCAGTTTAAACAATAAAGGCAAACAAAAGCGGCTTACTGGCACCACAATTTAACAGTATGGGAGTACAAGTCTGCGAGCAAAGTGAGCAGAAAATATGGAGTTGAATGCAAATATTCAACTAGTAAAGAACAGTTTTGGGACACTTCCATGACAAGATTTTTTCCCTAACATTTCCCGGACAATTCCCTGACTGTTAACATAACCCCTGACATTTCCCTTCAGACATGTTTCAAATTCCCTAACATTTCCAGGTTTTCAAGACAAGTGGTCACCCTGAACATTGCATTAGACAGAAGTCCCAAGAACTTCAAAAAACGGAAAGATTCGGGCAATTAAAATTTGCACTGCAAAATGCAGCCAATGGTGACAGACAAGCAGAATCAGAATACTGCACTCCCAAACCAACAGTACTATCACTAAAGCCATCCAACTCCCCATTCCTTCAAGGTAACATTTCATCAACTTATTACGACAACAAGCAGATTATGATGGCAACCACTTCGAACGCTATGCGAGGAAACATACCAAGAATGTTTTCAAGGGCCTCTCTGTCCATGGAGGTGTCGTTGGTGGCAGCAGGAGTAGCGGAGGAAGAAGACGAGTCTAGCCGACTGAGATCCATCAGGATCACTTTCATCAACGCACTGTACTTCATTGCTTCCAGGCTGTGCACCAGCTCCGACGAACGCGGCCGTTTCCACGGCTCGATCTGCAATGCACCCACAACAAAAACACAAACTAGACAAATATATTGCAACCATAGCCATAGCCTTGATCTTTGACTTCCTGAGCTAAAAAATGGCACACCAATTACACATGCGCTAACAACGCTCATGCCAATTTTGTTTTTTTCTGTACCTTATAGTTTTCGATAAACATGCAGGATATGCCACATGGGGCATATCATCGGTCCTGCTGCCTCACCCGGCAATTTGGCATACCAAAACAATGATAATAATGAAGACATGGTTTATTACAAGAACAAGACTGCAACAGACAGTCACCTGGCAGCAGATGAAGGTCAGATGTAGAAAATGCAGAGGACAATCTGCCGCCATCTTGCTGAATGCAACATAGTCCACGCCGAATTTCTACAAATTACACCACCAGATGATAGATGCACCATTTGAACAAACACAGAAAATCGTCATCGATATAAAAATGGTTGTGAAACAAAAGCAATGTTTCAAAATGCAGAAGTGATCAACACACCAGAAAAAAGCTTGCAAATACTTTGCATAAATGGTCCACTGAGATAAAGAAAAAAAATTTAGTTGAATCTTTTTTCCTACAATTTTTTAGGCATTTAGACACCAGAAATTTCCCGGCTTAACTCCAGACAAAATGGGCAATTAAACAAAAGCAGAATGTGTGAGTTTACTTAAACAAAAATTTTCAGTGTTCCGATGCCGATGTTTCGCTATCAACTGGTCAGCAAAAATTAAAATCAAAATTTCACTTCAGACAACAATTAAAAAGTAATTCTGACAAAGTAGCCTAATTAAATGAAAATGGCGAGAAGTACTTGCAACTTCAAGAGATTTAAGAATTCCGACATGTTTCATACAAAACAGGAATGCAAAATAAGACATACAGTTGTGCGAGGCAGGATATCAGGATCAGCTTGTACCCTGGCAATGAGCTCACACAAGATGATGCCATAAGAAAACACATCCGCCTACGTAACACAACAACTGCACTGCATAAAAAATATACATACGCAATCTGCTGCAATGTTCCTAAATGACATCAGACAGCTGGTTTCACTGTTGAAATAAGTAACTTCCCGAAGTAGGCCCAATGGCTAAATGTATGGTACATAGCCGCTACCACAGTACATAAACCAATGCTGACAAGACATGACAGATCGATTTCACTTCAAGCTGTGAGAGACTGGGATTATGAATAACGTTAAATCAAATCTCTTAAGCTGTCATTAACAAGACTGCTAAAGCCCCTATCATCATTATCCTGTTGTGTGGGATGCAGATGAATACAGCCTTTGTAAATATAAATTAGTTGGCTTGAGAACAATAAGACAATCCCTTCCCAACAAACACCATACAAGAATAATAATAATAATAATAACACAGTAATTTATAACACGCTCAATGTCAGCAAGCTGAATCTGAGGTGCCGACAGTCGCTAGATGGGTAGTGATGGGCTATGGTTATTATTTATTATTGAAACTAAGTAATAGGTTTTCAGATTACGTTTGAAAGTTGAGTGTGAAGCGGATTATTTAACTGAGAGAGGGAGGTTGTTCCAAATGTTGGGAGCTTTGTAGGTAAAGGCTCTTTTTGCCAGAGTCTGTGCTGAAACGTGGCCTGTCAAGAAGTGATTGATCCAGTAGTGACTTCAAGTATATGGGTTGATTAGTAGAAAACATTTTATGAATAATACTAGCCAGTTTAAAGATGATACATGAGTGAATGGGTAACCAATAGAGTTCTTGTAAAAGGCTGCTTTCCCGATAACATATTACTTGAAAAAAATGCTGTTTTCTAAATTACAATTTCACACAAAAACTTTGCATATTAAACACATGGACGCCAGTTGTGCTGACACTAGATGCTGTACTGAAGAATGGCAAAGACAGGTCACCAGTAGTTAAGTAAACAAATATACAGACTTAGGTGTAATGATAAGATGTTGGATAAGATCCAGGGGCCAAATTTTTGAAACTTTCCTAAGACATCTTCCAAAGATCTTCCTATGTCAGATGATATAGGAATTCCAAAGAAGTTTTCTTATCCAAATTTTCAACGACTTTCTTTGCCTTTCCAAAGAACTTCTTCTTTTCTTATCTTCCTAAACTAGTTCAACCAATCAGATGCGCTTATACCGACTATGTGACGTAATCAAAACTTCTTAGGAAAACTTCTTATCTTAGCACGTCCACGGGAAACGCATTTTACGCACCGCTTCGTTTTTTAAGTTGACCAAATGGCAATTTCCTTTACTTACTCATTGTTGATTTTACCACAGCGTTACGCAAAAAAACTATGACGTCACATATGACGTCTAAGCTAAGTGTCAACATTGCGTACATTTTTGCAAATTTCGTTTTATTACACAGCTTTCTCCGTGTAGGATAAGGTTAGTGCTTTCCTATATATTTGCCTAAATTCTTCCTAAGAAGTTTCCAAAGAAGTTTCGAAAATCCGCATACCTTCTTTGGAAAAGAAGTCTTTCAAAGATCTTCCTAAGTTTAGAAAATTTGGCCCCAGAGGTTGTGGGTTTGACTGACAGTCAGGTTGCTATCAACAGCGGTGGCCAGGCCATAGCGATAATGTGTTTCATTTGATCAAAGAAGATACTGTACTCCAGGCTGGGTTAGTACTGCGATAGGTAACTGCCTTCGGGCATGTAAACGATCTCGTTATGTAACCAGCCACCTAGGTCAACTCAGCCTTCCATCCTTCCAGGGTAGGTAAATCCAGTACTGGCCTATCTGGCTGGGTTTAAGGCGGGGCACGTTCACCTGTGTTGGGTGGCAGGTAACACTGTGTGATCCTATATGGCAGGTGACGCTCAATAGCTCTGTGAAGAGTCCAGTCATCTAAAGAGCTCTATTCCGACCTTTACCTTTACCTCCACCTAAAAGTGGTTACGTCTGTCTGCAGACAGGTAAAGCATCTAGGTATATAATCAAACACCAAGGTCAACTCAGCTTTCCATCCCTTTGGGGTAAGTAAATCAAGTACCAGACTGTCTGGCTGGGATAAAGACAGGGTGTGTTTAACTGTATCAAATGGCAAATATTAAAAGGTAACACTTAGTAATCCCATATGGCAGGTGATGCTCAGTAGCTCTGCGATGGATTTCCCATAAAGAACTATAGACGACCTTTAGCCTTTAACCTTTTTACATGCAGTGCAAGAATCTGCTAAGTCTCTGGTGTATCGAGTGGGTGAAATTTATGTACTGACCTTCTCACAATACGGCTGTTGCGTGAGGCATTCCGGTGCCATCCAGAATGGAGATCCAACCACACTCATCTGTTGCCTACGTCACAGCACAATGCCAGCAGCTAACTCAGCTTAACTAACAGACATACGAATCTAACAAGTCCAAAGTAATTCGGTAAAAAGTAAAATCATTTTTATTCACTATGCGGCAGTATGAAATATGCAACTGCACGTTTTGGCTGGAAGTTACACATGCAAATATTACATTCCCGTGGAGGCAGAGACAACAATTGCAAACAATGCATCAATGGACTGTCAAATGGTTTAAGCAGGGTGCACAAATACGACAGAGAGATAATGTGACAAAGAAAAAATCTCGAGCAATAGGCAGGATCGCTTGTGCTGCAACAAGCGGTTCCACCTAAAATATTCTAGTTAGAATATTCTATTCTAGTTGCTCCGATTAAAAAATCAATCCCAACAGTAGACTTCTGCGATACGCTTTTGCAGTTCAGACACCTTTATCAGCAGGCCCATAGGAACCCATAGGAACCCATAGGAACCGGAAAAACATAAAGTAAACAGATCCAACTCAGCCTGGCCATCCCTCTGTGGGTAAACATAACGAGCATCAGTGAAATCAAAACTGGACACATCATGCAATTCATTAGTGCCATATGCATTGCCTTGCAGTGAAAACTGGTGACTGGCTGTGGGCTAATGAAACGCAGATCAGCACTGCCCAATGGACCTATGGCTAAAAAAAACAAACATGCATGAAAACAGGAGGGAGGCAACGCAAAATACATCAACTTCTAGTGATGAGGCAATATTGTACTGGTACATGTACGCATAAGGTAAGTAGATGATAAGGGTAGACGTTAGTGTTCCTTCTGGAGCCTTTCTATCCTTGGCTGGCATTTTGTTGTTTTTGTGTTGCTGGTGTTGTCAATGTCAGTGCTGAAATAAATAAATAAAATAAATAAAGTACAAGCACGCCAACAGCTGACTGACTGACCCGGGACGTGGAATACGCGTAGCAAGGCCAAAGTCAGCGATGACAGCTGACAGTCGACCATCCGAGTGCTCTTTGACTAGCACGTTCTATACAATAACAACAACACTGCTTGAAAACACTGCAAGCCAATACAACTAGCAGACTTCAGCATTCAACGTACTGAAAAGTTTGCATTATACTTAGAGCTGATGAATTAACACGTTAACTTAATGCATTATAGAATTAATGTACATTAAAATAATTAATGCGCATCAAAAAAATTGATGCATACTGTATATGTAAATTCACTAAGTTTTGTGAAGCAAAATTCCAACATTAAATTAAACTGCGATTATTTCACGATCAAATGATGTTCAAGTAACTAAAATGATTTTGTTGTCGTTCAATCAAATTACTACTGTCATGGTACTGCGACACAGTGAGTGAGTGAGTGAGTAAGGTTTAACGTCCCGCCCGACACAGTATAGGTCATTTTGGGGACGGCAAAATTGCACATACACATAATAACAGAACAAAAAGTTTAACCTTTACAGAAAGTTTAACCTTTATGAAACACAAAACACAAAAAAATGACCTAAACCTAAAGTTGTAAGAACTGCCGATTGTAATTGTGCATATGTAATGATAATGGAAGTTCTAATAATCTTCCCTGTTATCCTCCAGTCATCAATATCATAATGTTGTCTATTGGAGGACAGGTGGTGGTGTACTTTACAGAATCACATTGCACAGAAACATGTTCAAAATGCTAAAACAGAATTAATGACTGACTAATGTTCAAAGAATAAGAATAAGCTTATCTATGGAAGGACCACTATTATTCAAATGATTAACACTAGACACTTTAATCAAATTAATCAACATTTCCCTTGAAATGCACTGCTGCACTAATGATACAAAGTTTATGAAGATGCTGTGGCTTATGCACTGTTTTAGTGACTATTCTTGAAAAGATATTTGTAAATACTGTAAAACATAAAGCTATATGCCTTGGTCCAAATTAAGTGCATTAGCATGAAATTCATGCTCGAATAAACACAAGTGAAGTGATGAGTGAGTAAACAAAAGACGATGCTTAGCATGCAACTGATTCAATTGCTTATGCGCATTCACAGCAGGCAGCGATGCGACACAGCCATGAGTTTGTTGGTTGTAATTCCAGTCACATATACAATGTCAGCAATATAATGATACGTTAGTTAATGTGTTAATTAATGTGAGAGGAGTGTCATCGTACTCCGACTTGAGGAAAATTTGCATGTTTATACCTGGCATTTGCTCAACCCACTTTTTTGTCTAGCCGAAAAGCTATCGACGGTACGTGCACCAAATTTTGGCCACTTGTAGGGGGCATCGATTGCTGGTCAGTGACGGAATTTTGGGCAAATACATTGAGGGGATTTTGAGAGAGCCCAAAAATCGATTTTTTTATGCCCAGTAACTGCCGAAAATGAAAGGTAATTTTGGGTGATTTGATGATTTCTAAGGCTTGTAAGGCCATGATAATACGCCG
>Ga0209367_1001237_pt1 | contig 30694 bp, 17 predicted proteins | sample WorMetLIZISLAND2_FD_187412 | JGI IMG/M metagenome (GOLD analysis project Ga0209367, IMG submission 187412) | Marine gutless worms symbiont microbial communities from Max Planck institute for Marine Microbiology, Germany - Olavius geniculatus... ...
AATTTCTCGCAAAGTAACACATGCTATTAAGTGCTGATTCTCTAACGATTATTTTTGTCAAAATCTATTGCTATTGAACCAGGACTGTTGGAGTTATTGCAAAAGGTAGCAGGGGTCCGGTTTTTTTTGAGACACAGTGTAATTCCTGTAACCATAATAAGACTACTCATATGGTGCCATAAAATATCTTAAGATAAATACAAGGATGCCTGACGAAACATGTTAAATGGACAAAATAATCTCAATAATGTCTACAAGAAATTTGAGCTAATGCTCACAAGATGCGCAAAAGCCTATAGCAGTTCCTGTTCAGTAGTTTAGCTGAAAATTGGGGTGTTCACGCTAAGTTAATACACAAATACCAAATTCTCTATCTGGATCGCATAATGATAGTTCCATGGCGCCACCTTGTGAATGATATAGACTTGTGTTGCAGCCCAAAATCGCCAAAAAATCCATTAAAACCTTATTTTAATGTTCAAGGTCATCCAAGGTCATTGATCTCAGTGGCAATCGAGAGCCAGTGTACGACTTCCTATTAGTGATTAATAGTAACCTAGGCCCTATCTCGCACCGTTATTGAGATACAGCAACTTATTGGCTAAAACTCGCAAATTTTCCCCATCTCCCCCTTTCATTTAGCGCCCTCGTTTGGGGTGACCCCCTTTGAATTTATGGAAAAGCTTTACAGTTCCTGAAACTAGAGTTTTCCAGGCAGCCAACGGTAAAGATTTCGTAATTCTAGCTTGCACCGTTTTTGACTGATCCACCCGTGTGACAGATAGACAGACAGAATTGTGATGGCTAAGACACGCTGAAAGCAGTAGCTGCTTTTGCACGTAAAAATGCTTTAACGTTATGCTTTCGAGGCTACAGTCTCATTAGCCTATTGCTCAATCCAGCCCTGGTCATGCAGTTTATGACAGTCCCAAGCTGTGTGTGTCTTGGCAGAGTTCGGCGTGTTTACCTGCTCGGTTAACTTCCCAGCACGGCAGATGTCATTCATCAGCCGACTGCGAAATAACTACTACACCTGCCAATACTTCATACTGTGTGACTCCGACGGTGATGGACAACAACAACAACACCAGGCTAGTGAGGATTTCAAGACTGAATCAACAGAATGTCATCTTCTTTGGACACCCGCTGGACCTGTACTATTCTGGTACTACTGCTATTACTCACACTGCTACTGAACTACTAAACTACTAGTACAACTACTGCATATCCGCTTTCCTTGTTGTTGTTGTCTGGTACTGCACCTTATACAACCACTACTGCTGCTGCTGCTGCAATTACTATACAGGGTGGGCCAAAAAAGTAAGCTATTGTACTTTCTTCATATCTTCGCTAATTATTGACCAATTTTCATAATTTTTCCACCAGTAGACTCTGGAAAAAATTTGCTACTGAATGGCATGCACACCACACATATTATTTCACTACACTACCTTGTAAAATATAACTATCCAAAAACGTACAATATCTACAGATGGTAATAAGGTCGAATGGTAAATTTTTCAAGTATTTAAGTAAAATGTTGAATATAAGTTATAATAAGTGTCAAAAATGTTCTTGTGTAGCTACGGAGTAAGTTTTCATGTTTCAAAAAATTGTGCACAACTTGTACGGCTGCGCAATTAAAATACATTGCTCTGTATGCTCATGCAGTTAACTGAGCAAGATTGCAGCCATCAACCAGCATTAGTGTACGTTGAAAGTTAGTGCACAGTATAATCGTTCAAATTATTTGAAAAACTGTTTAATATGTCCTCAAATGTTTTTGACACTATAACTCATATTTTGACATTTAAGTTATATACTTCAAAAATTTACCATTAGACCTTCTGTCCATTTGTAGTTATTGTATGTTTTGGATGTATATATTTTACGAGGTAGTGTAGAGACATAATAAGTGTAGTGTGCATGCCACCGAGTATCAAATTTCTTACACAGTCCAATGGTGAAAAAAAATTTGTGAAAATTGATTAATATTTAGCAAAGATATGGACAAAGTGCAATAGCTTACTTTTTGGCCCACCCTGTATATCCACCAGTAAGTGCTTGTCTTGTTGTTGTTGTTGCAGTGTACTTGAGTGACTTTGCGCCACGTCTGTCGTTTTTTCCCGCAGATCTTCCATACATCATCGATATGTCTTGTCGGTATCCTTTGCAGCAGTAACAGTTGTAGTAGAGTGAGTATTAGTTTGTAGTATTAGTTCTTGTTCTTGTTACTGTTTACATAACGTTTCGCAGCAGATGTTCATTTTTTCAGCATGTAATCTCTGAAGAAACTTTCCACTTAATCAGAGATGAATCTAATTTTTGAGAAAAAAACTAGGCACCCATACCAAAGTTACCAAACATTTGGGGGCGAAAAACGTCCAAATTCAGTGCAATTAATAACAACTTTAGTTTTTATGGCAAATAACACCTGAACAGAATAAGATGTCAGCAAATGGAGAATGTCATTATGGCATTGCAAACTACGATCTCCCCTGTGAATGAGGACAGATTGACGAAAGATAGGACCAGGGTTTGAAGCCACAATGCCACATAGGGTGGCTGTTATACTGTTGTTGTTGCTAGTTGTCATGATAAAATCGTTAACCCTTTCTGTGCAGTTATCTGGTCTCACTGTCCGGTGCGCTGGCAGTACTGAACGTGGTGCCATGCTATGCTCTAGATGGTCAATGGATACTCTGTGCATTCACAGAGCTGGCTATCAAGCGTTATATTACTGATCAGTGGTTACGTGGCGCCATCTACAGGACAGTTATTACCACTGGAACTTTGCTGGTGGCCGCTAACATTGTTGTAGGACTCTGGACACTTCTCGCTAGCTAGCACTAGCTTAATTATAACAAGTACCACAAGTACCGTTGTGATTTGGTCAAAAGCGGAATTGCTCGTTTCTATTCGCCAGGTGCCAGGAGAAATTTGCAATTGCATGTTTTGCCTGGGGGTTCAGCCCCCCAATCTTCCCTTTACCTGGTGGGTCATGAACCCCATCTAACAGTGTGTCAATGACCCCACAAGTGTGCTGCAGAAGCGATTCCACCAACTAATAAATTTAATAATCTGGCTAACAGAGCACACAAGAATGTCCGGAAAAAACGAGGTGCCAACTTATACACTTTGAGGCATTTGAAAACCCACCAAAATTTATCGATCGTAACTGAAAGACGGATGATCAGATCTGAATAATTTTTAGTACGAATATTCCAGACACAACTGGGGATCAAATGACCACTTGTTCCCGTCACACCAAACGTCTGTTTCTGCACTACCTGGGGAAAACAAAACAAGCAATATTGCATTTTTATTCAATGCAATATCATTATTTGATTAAAATAATACACATTTGGCACATTTTGTCGAAATTTCTAGCAATTTGGTCGACAGTTTAACCAACTGTACAGTTGTGCAACTGCTGACAGTAAATATTCGACTTATCGGTTATTTTTAAGCACATGCAGGGATATGCATTCTCTATACATTGATAGCAGTGTTGATAATGTTCTGCTTCAGACTTCAACCAATCGCTTCTCGTGTTCATTAATATTCCTAAACAGAGTACCATAAACTTGCTGTTGCATAGCACTGCAAATACTGTCAAATGGACTGTGATCAGGGCTGTTAAGGGCTACGTATCTGTAATGATTAAATTTACTGATGTTTTTCTTCCTTTTTTATCTCGTGTTGCATTTGTTTTGTTTCCCCAAGTAATGCAGCAACAGACATAAGGTGAGCTAGGAATATGAATGGCCATTTGATGGCTGCTCCAAGTCGTTTTTTTATTGTTTTTGCAACGAAAGTTTCACGTTTTTTAATCATTCCGGAAGGGCCCGTGTCAATCCAAAAACATTCCGGGTCAGAAGTGTGTAAAGCTGGTTCAGCACGGGAGGGTGATTGACGTCACATCGCGTCGACCAATCAAACACATTGTTTATGGTTTGACTGCTTCGCACCAGATTATGGTATCGTGTAGTTATGTTCCGATTCATTTAGTTTTGTGCATTTTACTGTGCATAAACATAATCGTACAGGTGTGGGCATTTATCGGCTTATTAGCCGGCACTTTTGTTTGTTGAGGATTATTTTTTTAGGCAGAAAGCACTTATTTAGTCACTATAGGCAATTCGAATTGTGGGCATGGCTACACCTGTCTCTAGTTTCTCACGTTCTTTTTCATGACCGTTCGGGAAAAGTCCACATGTAGACCGCAACAAATCAGCAAACCTATCCGGAAAGTCATAACCAGTGTATTTGATGCAGGTTGATGCTATGTCGACTTGTTTATTAGGTGAGGTCAGGTCATTGTCATGTTGTTACTATTGGATGGGCGACTGTCTGTGGATAGGTAAATTATTGTAGTGTGTAACCAACTCAACTCATCCTTCTATCCCTAAAGGATAGGTAAATTGAGTACCAGCATGTCTGGATGCCAGTAAGGCGGGGCACATTCACTTGTGTCAGGTGTCAGCTAACACTGATTTCATATGGCAGGTGATGCTCTGTAGCTCTGTGATGGGTTTCTTATTAAGAGCTATATACCTCTGTTAAACTTATTACATTTGTTACAGTTATTGTGCAATTAATACATTGAAAAACTTATTATAATCATATTAAAGGACAACAGAGCAATATTTAAAGTGCAACAGTTCATGAACAAATATACAATGACTAAACGGTAGCAAACTGCATTATTCCTCATTATTATTATTACAATGCAATACTGCTTGTTTAGTACAATTTTAATTTGGACGCTATCTATAGCACTAGCTGGTTGTGCTTCAGAGTACACAGTTAGCCTCAGTTCGGAGCTGTGACACGCTGGATACAAATATCGGATTGGTCGCAAAGACTTTGATTGGTAGATCCCAGACCATCGTCTCAACATCGACATTAGTTGGTGCCTGCCACAGCGCGCAGGTGTCAGCACCAGCGCTGGGTCGTGTTAACTTTGAAAGCGGAACTTTGCATGTCACAAACTCAAAGTGCAGCCGCCAGCGTAAAGCAACTGCACAACACAACCGACAGATATTTCAGTTCTCAAATTAATCTTAATTCTAATTTATTATACAATTCATTCGTGGGTGCTATCGCATTTTTTCACAGTTTTACTTTTTTTTGTTAAAAGTTTACAGTTTATAGTTCTTACAAAGGTAATTTAACTTTTCCATAATTTAGTTTTAGTTCAATTTTGCCAAAGATGACTTGCATGACTTTGAGTCTGTGTGAAGTGCATTTAAACATTACATCTCGCATGTTTGCTGGACGGGTCATGTGGGGTGTGATTTTTACAATTTTCGGCATGTGGGGTCACACTGCAGACAATCGCTCATGTCAAATTTCAAGTCAATTGCTCAAGGGGTTGGGGCTATGGGTGACCACTATCTGTTTCCTAATGGTGTTACGCGCTACCATACTACAATGTGATATGCAATGTTAGTTCTTCTCAGAATACCTCAGTCTGAGCCAGTGCCCAAAAGCAAACTTGTGAAAACTAACGTGACAGATACCACTGCCATAAGCCTCAAGCCATAAGTGTCAAGAACTGAAAACACTCGCACAATCTAAAGCTGAGATACTACTACTACTGTTACATCTACTACTACCACACTCTCTCATTCCCGGTCAGGGGGAGGGGGCGGGTGACCGTTCCAGGTAGCTCCAGAGGCGTCGTGGATCTGTTTTAAAGCTGTCTCCTGGCCACGTGTCCCTCCTGGCCTGATTGTGGGCTGGACATTGGAGCACCAGATGTTTCTTCAGCGCCATGACAGTGTGGGCAGATGGCCGAGTCCCAGGACCTGATACGGTGCAGGTAAGCTGCTGCCAACAGAGAATGGCCAGTGCGTACTTCTGCCACCGTGATGCACTGGTCCCTGGACCAATCCTGTTGCCAACGCTGGTAACAGTGTTGTCTACCTGTAAATACTCTATGGACCCTGGCATGTGAATTGCTGAGGTACCTATCCTCAGCGATACTCCATTGATGCCGTTTAAGAGCGTCGGTGGCTGAAACGGAGTGGTTGACTGTGGAAGCATGCTCCCTCGCTTGGCTTCTTGGCCCGCTGCTGAACTGCCTTCCAGGCCCACGTGTGCTGGTATCCATTGGATGTTAACTGCATTCGAAGAGCCAATGGCTGACAGAACAGTCCAAATGGAACAAAATGTAGGGTTTGTCTGGCGTGCAAGATCTTAAGACAAGCGTTGGACGAGAGACTTGGAATCGGTCAGGACTGATGCCCAGACAAGCTCTATAGTCCTGAAGGGTAAACACTGCCTGGAGTCCTGCCAAACAGCCCGATAATAGCCTCGGCCCTGAAATCAGACACTCCCTGTCCTGCTACTACTACTACATACCTAGGTCTGTGCTGAAGGTCGGCGTCGCTGTAAGTGGTATGCTGATATTGATGTGAGTCTGTACGGTACTAAGACAAAACTCCTCGTGTCGGCTGTATGACGTCAGCAACGACGATGATGTAGTTGTTGCTGCAGTTGTTGTAGTAGCAGTCGGCGATGCAGCATTACCGACCGTACGCTGACAACTCTCGGAGATCTGCTCGTCGCTCTGCAGTGTCACTGAAAACTACAACATAACACCCAAGGCACTACTACAACAACTATGACTACTACACTGCTGCTGCTGCTAATACATTGTGTCCCAATAAAATGTAGACCCCTAGAATGTCATCATTAACTGCGTTAACCTAAAACTGCCATTAATGTGAGTTAGCATCTGATATTTTGCAGTTAATTTGGAAGTACAAAAAATTTTGCTTAAAAGTATGAACCATAAATAAAGAAATCAAATTTTGAAAAAGTGATTTTTTAGATGCAGTACAAACAGCTGTTCACCGATGCCTCTATTGATGTCATTGGCAAGTCACTTTGTCGAAATAATAAGCAATGGTTTTAGCAAAAAAGCTAATATCGTAATTCAAGTTTTACATCAAGAAAAAGGTTATTGAAAGCAAAGTTAAGACAATTCTCACTGAATTTCCAAACAGAAAATGGTCTCTGTCATCTTTACAAAAAATTTTGACAAAGCTTCATCAAACCAGTACTGTGGATTGGAAACCAGCAATGATAAAATGTGTAAAATGCAGATTGCTCAGAACGCTGATTCGACCGAGAAGCTGGTACTAAGTCGAGAAAATACCCTGGTTCAAGGTTAAATCGCCGATAGTCAACAGGACCTTTCACAGCTCTGTGACCGATGCCAGCGGTGCTCATCTCCGTTTCCAAGGCCCAGAGCCAGCAGTGTGCCGCAGACGCCTCGCCTGCCGTATGGGATCATACAGTATTACCTGCCACTCGATACAGGCGAACCTGTCTCTGCTTTATATATGGGAGGAGGGCCAGACCTCCGCATATTACTGCCATAACCTTCCCGGCGGTGAAGCCGGTACCAATTTGTATTGCTTGGTGAACAGAGGCACATGTGTGTGAACAACTTGCCCAAGGTCATTACATGGCAGTGCTCCGACTCGGATTCGAACCTGCAACCTCAGGGTTACAAGTTCGGCCCTACCAATACCCTGGCACTCACTAAAATTTGTCAGATTCAATTGACAGGAATTCTCGAAACGCCAGCACAAGACTGAAGCTGCTGCGTTGTAAACTTCATATTTTTAGTGATGTACTTTAAACAGTTATAAAACTGACATTGTCTTGCGTTTTTTTTCTAAACTGATACGCCATTCTTCTTGACTTGATTTACAGTTATTATCTCTAAGATTTCAGTCAAAAGTGAGAAAGTTTTTGATAAGTTATAGCTATTTGTTTTGGGGTCCACTTTTTATCGGGACGGTGTACTACAGTGTACTGCAGTATCACTGAAAACTTAACATCACCAGACATGGGTGGCTTAGTGTTTCAGTGGTTGGAGCATTGGATTCATGACCGAGAGGTCACTAGTTCAACTCCCGGCCTGTCCGCTACCAAGTAACAAATCTGGGCAAGTTGTCACACCTATGTGCCTGTATAGGAGCAAGTGGTCTAGTGGTTGGTGTCGACGTGAGACTATCACGTTATGGTTCAATTCTCACGGTGGGTAATTTGCAAGCAACCTTGAGCTACTGCATGCTAAGGTCAACTCAGCCTTCTAGGCTTCTACCCTCAGTTAGACAGGAAATGAGTAGGTATATGGTGAAGGCCTAGTGTGTCTGATTAGGGCGGTGGTATATCTGCTAGCTGCAAACCGCAGGTACAGTGATTGTTCACCGATGCAGGCAATGGATAGTTGCACAGCTCACTGCCGTATCATTAGCTCATGCCGGTCAGCTGTAACTTCTGAGACTGAAAAGTGCTTCTCGTCATGAGAATGACTTATGTAAGAAGTACTATTGCAAGTATCGGACAATTGATCTTTTTGACGAAGACACTACTAAACCACCACTACTGTAGTGTCGCTGAAAGCCACATTAGCATTGTAACCTTCCCCCATATATTTAGTCTGTCAGAACATTTTCTGACTATGGGAAAATTTCCTTTCAAAATACAAAATTAGGAGAATTTAAGGGCAAATTTGAAACTTAGAACACCCATATCTCCTCTGCACTGTACGATGAGTAAATTTCAGATTATTTCTCTACACATGCAATATGACGATTCAAAGTAAAAGTCCTTGCGCTTGTAATAGCAATTCTGCTGTCTGTCGGAAAAATGCAACTGCCACTGCTGCTGCTGTTACTACTACAAGTACAACTACTACGAGTATTACAACTACAACCAATACTACCTACCTGTACACAGGGCACGCTGGCGGTACTGAAGTCGCATGTGCCTATAATGTCGTCACCAATACGGTAAGCTTGCTTGAACAGGCAGAACTCGGCTACTTTGCCATGAATGTTTGTGATGTTATACAGACCTACAAAGTGTAACAAATGCAAATAAATAATATGCGGTACGTCAGCTTACACTTGCAGCTTGTAACGCGAAACACAAAATCGAGTACTTCCAGATGCACAAGGCCCATAGTGCAGCGCTGATTTCTGTTGCCTCAGCCCTCAGCCGGACACCAGTTTACACTGCCAGAGCATGGATACAACACTAGTGCACTGTGCAGTGTGCCTGTTTACACCTCAGTTCTCACTGGTACTCACTGCACCTACCCACATTTAAAACTAGAAAGCAATCATAGCTTGCAGGTACCTCTGCCAAGGCAATGCTGTTCGCCAGGTGACGTTACCATATTCGCTTTGCCAGCGGTTTCGCTTATGCCCCCTTTAACGCAATGGTAACGAAAATTTCAAAGTGATCCAGAATTCAGGATTCCTGCCGGATCACCCCAAAATTGAATCACTGGTAGTTTGTGCCATGCCCGACATACCCTCAAAATTTCAGAAAGATCCATCCTTAACTTTTTGAGTTATCTTGCTAACACACAGACAAACAAACAAACAAACAAACAAACAGACAAACAAAAACTGGCAAAAACATAACCTCCTTGGCGGAGGTAATAAGGCCCAACTCGATGGGTTTTGAGGTACTCACAGATTTAAGAAATTAGAATGAGCCCTGCAAGATATTGTCCAGATCAAGCAAATATCTAAAATTTGCAAATTCATTGGTTTTTAGGTTTTAAAACATAACTGTAATAAAAAGTTCATTATTAGTGGAAAAAAACTAAAATTGGATTCAGTTTGGGGTGGGTTTTGGGGTGCATTTTCTGTTAGGTTGTTTGGATGTGTTTACCTAATAAAACCCACTGGGTTTTGGGGTATGCGCACAGATGTCTCAACTAGGGTTCGTGGAATTATGCGCCAAAATTTTGCAAATTATGTGCAACAATTTTAAAGATTATGCACGCACTTTTTGCCAATTATGCGCACATCATGCACACCTTTTCGGCTTTGTATTACACACAATTGGCAAAACGACATTCATAAATGAGACAGATTATGCGGTCTCAGCACTTTCTGACAGTGACGTAACTCCGTCTTCGGTGCCCAGAGGCAAGATAACGCACGGCGCCCCCCAGGCTTGCCATTTATATTAGGTTTTGTCACGACCTTGAGGTTGTCACAAGTAGTTAGTAAGAAAAATAAGGCAGCAACAGGGAATATTCGATGAATTTTGCGGGAAACAGTATTTGTTATTAGAATATAGCGTACATTCATTACTTTAAGCAAAATTACTGATGTATAACATAATGACATTCATAAATGAGACAGATTATGCGGAGCTAGTTGTATTATGCGGGATCTGCCCAATTATGTGGAAGGTCACCAATTATGCGCAAAATTATGCGCGCGCTTAATCGCATAATTCCACGATCCCTAGTCTCAACCCTGAGTAGTAGTAGTAGTATTAATACCAGTCCAGCACATACTTGGACCCTTGCGGCACGTGATAATCTGCAGGTTTTCAAGTGCAATGTCAAGCAGAGAATTTTCAGTCTTTGGATCATCATGGAATGGATTACTGGGCTTGAATGTACCGTCCGTGTCACTTGCCTCATAAACACTCATATCTCCCAGACCTATAGACACAATACTGGTCTGTAGACAAAACAGTCTCAGTCTACGGTCCAGTCTCTGTGTTTTTCCAGTGACAATATTCAAAGTCTATGTGGCAAAACTGAGATTATTTTGTCCAGAAACTAAAGTTTTTAAGACGACAAACAGCCAAAGAGAATGTTAGCAAAGCTCTAAAGAACAAAAATCTGCATTAAAACAGAGAAAGCGAACCACACAGCAAAGAAACATTTTAAACTACTTTAAAACATGTAAACCTTTTAACCATAAGTTGTTTACTTTTTTTATTGCTATCAGGTTGTACATATTATTATTTTGAATTAATATGAAGATTTCATAGTATTGCTCGCAGTAGACATGCACAGCTGTTCTGTGTTGACTACGATTATGCAACTGGTGCAAGTTAAAAACGTGTCAAAATGTGCAGAAATACAACCTGGCACAACTAAGACACGGAACGGAAGACGAAGTAGTTTTGTTGGACAGCCAAAGCGCTGAGCTCCGATGGTGATTTTGTATGAGTATTTGAGAGTTACACCACGGTAGGAAGGAGGTGCCTCTACCGGCAATGTTTCACTGTATGTAACTACAACATCACCACAGGATACTTCTTCTACTAGTAGCACTACTACAACTACTAGTACTATACTGCTATTACTGCTAGCTACAGTCCTGCTGCTGCTGACACCATTATGAAGGAATAAACAGAATAACTAAATAAATGTCTGCACCATGTTCATTCCAGACATAATTTCCGTGGTTTAATATTTCAGCCCTTGTGAATTGACTAATGTGGGTGATAAAAAATAAACCAACGAGTCAAATAAACAAAGTGAATCAGTGTAAGCTGCTACTGACATGTCTGAGAGTCTCCAGGAGGCAGAGTCAAATCACAAACAAGAATAGTTGGCTTCATAGTGAGCACCGTCGAACCTTTCTCACCTGAATATAATGCAGCAGACCACACACAGAGTGTTATACACCCATATGTGTAGACATACAGGTAAAAATATATCGAGACATACACATGTACACACACACACACACATGTAGACTCATAAAGAAAGACAGAATATGTATGACCATACTCGGTCATCACATCGGACCACACGGATAATAAAGTTTATGAAAACCCATCTCAGAGCTACGGCGAATGGAGAGTCACCTGCCATATCAGATCATACAGAATTTCCTGCCACTCAACCACAGCCAGCAAGGCTAGTACTCAACTTACCTACTCTTGAGGGATGAAATGATCAGCTGCATTGATGCGGGTGGTTGGCTATATATAGGGACAGTAGAAAATCATGCCAAAAATTAGCAAACTTTTGTGAAAATCGCAAAATCACGGCATCAAACTACGGGCCCAAAGACCATTACAAAGTCTATAAAACTCAACATCTAGCACTGACGACCATCATCACATGCAGTGCAAAGTTTTTATCTGTAAAATTTTGTTGCTGCGGAGCATTTAAATACATTTCTATGATGACGTCACAAACTGAGTCAGTATGAATTAACAAAGCAGATGGACTCTGGTAGCAGTAGCAAAACTAAATATTTTTGTTCTAAAATCACATAATAAACGTCAAATTATGCTGATTAAAAATTAAAAATTCTTATAAAAAATGAAAAAATCGCGGCATTTTGGCTGAAAACACGGCATTTTGACAAAATCACAGCATTTGGCGAAAATCACGGTCTCTGTGATTTTTGTGTTTCCGTGATTTCTTACTGTCCTTAGCTATATACTGAGATGGTTCACTGTCCACAGACAGTGAGTCACCCATAGCGATTAGTGACCCAATCAGGAATCAACCCCATGACCTCTTGATAAACCAAAATTCAATGGTACAGACCTTTGAATGGCACAAAAGATGTTTCACTGCTAGAAACTGCAATGTCGGATGCATTAATCTGGGTCGAATCAGCCGGTAACACGACCCGATTTTCACTGACAGAGCACTGGCAATGTATTTGAGCACTGACCCAGGCTAGCTTGGCTATTTTCAGCTTACTACAACAACAAATATGCAACTAACACACCACTGCAACTACAACTACTACTAAAAGTGACCTGGTTCTGTAAGTATACTATAGTCTAACCTGCGGAGGCCGCAAATAACAGCATTTCAGACAATTGCCATGTAATGCCAATATTTAACAGTATCAGAAAGATTTTATAGAAAATATTACTGTTAATTATATCAGCTGTGTTAACGAAATGCCAGTCAAGATTTGTGACTAGTTACATGGGCCCCTGATGGGCAGGGGGCTGGGAGCAAGCCCCACATTGTGATCCTCTAATTTCAGCACTGCGTGTTAGTCCAAAGTCTACAGTTACCCATCTGGCTGTTCACGACTATGACTTACACTAAGACTTACTAAGACTAAGACACTAAGATACTAAGACACTAAGACTTACACTATGACTTAAACTAAGTACACTAAGATCACTATGCGTACAATAATGCGTACAATAATGACCTGACCCCAGATGACTATTATCTATTTTAAAATCTAAAATTCGATCATGGCGGCGTCTGCTATCCCCGAAGATGAATGACCCTAAAACCTCTTTCGTTGACGCTAAAAATCGTTTCTATTTAATGCTCTATGACGTCATAAATTACAACGACGTCATATCCGCAGCTGACTCATACGAGTCAGCAAAGTATGTACCTTTCACTGACGTATAGATTGTGAAAAATATTGTTGTCTAATATGTTGAGGTCACAAACTTTTGGGATGACCCTCGTATAGTCATAAATCCGAATCACGTGCATGCTGTTTTTAGCTTTAGACCTAGCTGCTGCAAGTACAGCTCACCCAGTGGAAGCGCCGATGCTACCATTACCCTTGTGATGTGCTGCACTATGGATCACGTTAGCAACGGTGACAAGACACTCAATAGTTTCACCGGCAAGAAAGACGGACCGATGAGGAAGCTTTGCCGTAATCTCAATCATCACGACTATATACAACAGACAGAAGCAAATATGACAATCATAAAATCACCAGCTTAATAGAGTATACTACATGGAACTACTAAGTTACATTATGATTAACAAATTCAAAATCGTGATTTTAACCTGCAACTAAACAGAATCAAAATAGTAAAAACCTGTGCAATCAGCAAAACAATTTTGACCATTCACCTTGTGTTCGATCACCAATTTATTGCAAATTTGTCCGCTTGCATTTTGTCCGCTTGCACAGTTAGAGTTTACACACTGTAAAAGTTGACTTTACAATTTCAGTCACAACTGAATTTGTACCATGGCACATTGTGAATTTTTTTTGTTCAAACTACAACAAAGTGTACTGGCTGCATGTACACTTACCTTACCCATTAAATTAGTCTGAAACATGCATAACAACACTAATTCTACCTATTTCAGTCACTTCTGAAGCAATCTGGGGTGGAGCTAATGTAAATTTTTACTGATATTTCATTAGCTACAGGTTGCAGGCATCGCTAATAACCTGCTCACCCATTTGCACCCATGAAACATGCTCTACCATGCATGCCAAGGCTCTTCTGCACCTGGAAAACTGGTCCTGCCATGACTGCCAGTCAGCATTCTGGCCATTTCTACTGGATAAATCCATGACTATACACCTTCTGAGCCCACTTCACTGGCACCTAATGCTGGCTCACTCCACCTAAACGCCTTTCCACCCACAGAACATGGTCTACCATGTTCTACCATGCATTCCGAGGCTCTTCTGCACCTGCAAAACTGCGACAAACAACATGATTACTTACCTTTCGTGAATGTATGTCGTCAGAGATTTTGTTTGAGCGGAGGAAACAATTGACTTTCCGTAACAGTAAGACAGACTTTTAACAACTTCAACTTCGCAATTTGTTGCAAAATAATTAGAAAAGCGTGAAACGATCGTAAATATTTCTTAATTTTCGGACTTTACACATCTTTGGCAATTGATTAACGTGAGTGAAATCGGAAATTTGCGGGTGGGTAGAGTGGAGTTTGCTGGGTGCCATAGGAATACATTGCGCCTATTATTTCACATATATACCGTATAACTACCAATAGGGTTAGGGTTAGGATTAGGGTTAGGGTTTAGGGCTAGGGTTTAGGGTTAGGTGTAGGGTCAAGGTTAGGTGTAGGGTTAGAGTTAGGGTTTAGAATTAGGGTTAGGTGTATTCTTATGGCGCCCAGTAAACTCCACTCGTCCCTTGCGGGTAAGGTTGTTTCGCTATATCGCTTTGTTGCGAATTATGTCCGGGTTCAGTATTACAAAAAAATACTACGAGCTGACTAGCAGTACTGACACATATTGCCAGCTCACTATGTTTAAAAAGATCCACGTAAAATGACGCATGAACACTCACCGACATGGCAATCAATGAATAAACGTCACAAAAGTGATGTTAATTAACTTTTTATTAGCTGAGTAAAATTAACATTAACTGAGTAAAATAATCCTCAATAACACGTAAACAAACAAAATAAACACATAACACAGAGACTGTAAACATCGGCACGGCCCCAAGCCTTGTAAAACAATAAATAAGTAGCACTAATTACAATCGTATGGGTCAGTTCTATCCTTTCCAATCAATGTCTCGAGAAAGAAAACTTTAAACAAGGTAAAATCATGTAAGCTGAGTTTAAGCCAAACTGGCCTCTACAAGGCACGCAGGTAATTGAAACCTGTTAGTGCTGCCAAATAGCACTATTTTGGTGCTGCGACTAAAGGTTTGCTTGCTTTATTTTGAGGCCTGCCTCAGGCATGTTGCTCTGGCATGTTAACGTGCTTGGCACGGCGTCATATCACGGTCAATTAATAAATGTTTACGCCGCTACTCGAGTCGCTGCTACGTACATGACTAGTGCGAGTGTGTCACGACTCGTGACTTCAGTGACTCTTTCTCCCCCTGTAATCTTTCCCTGAAGGCGCGACACTCCGTTCATGACTGAGTAGGCCTGACGTCGTGTAGGCGGGCCGCTAGTCCCGCTACGCAAGCTTTTTGATTTCCATACAAGTTCGTACCTCAACTTGCTGCCAGTGGCTCGCTGTCATAATGGCGCATCAAATAAAAAAAATGTGCCCGAGCCTGACAATAATAATTTACAAAGTTATGTTGCAGGTATGGTCAAATTTTTAATGATCATTTATTGCTATAAATTAATTTGGGGAAAATCTTTAAAATTGGTCAATGTCGACTGCAAAGAGCTTCGCTGGTTGTGCACTGTACTGCTACTCTTTAGTCTTCACTTGACGAAAGCCATGATCGGTGCATTTAAATAAAAATAATAATCGGGAAATCACGTCGCCTGTCTGAAAATGCTCTATACCATATGTCAAGCCAAATTGCGAAGATCGATGGAGAGACTAAAAAGCTAACAGCGACAGACAAAGAGCGATTTCTCTACTGAATGAGCCTGGCCTCATACGGGTTGGAAAAAATAAAGTATGTCTTCGCTAACTTCCGGGACATGGAAGGTGGGTCTGATACGTTCACCGAAGTTTGTTTCCTGAACCGATCGCTGGCTGTTTTCTGACAATAAGTGAAAGTTTACTGCAACATTTGACAGTGCCATATTACGTCATTTTCAGTCATCAAGTGTGTTATATGGTCGTCTGCTGACATGGCGAAAAGGTGCGGGAAATGTGAGAAGACCGTCTACCCTGCTGAAGAACTAAAGTGCCTTGACAAGGTATTAAATTTGTGTATTGAAAGTTATTTCTAGCAAGCTGTCATTATGTATTTGTTGACTGTTTGTCATCGTCTTTTTGCCTATTAATTAATCGAATCTCACTGGTCACAGTTTTCGTCGCTGTGTTGTGATACGCTGACTGGGCTCAGTGTGTTACCTGTGCACACCTGTGACGTGATTGCTTGTATCTATTGCACATTGCTAAGGGCAGGTATGGGATGACATGGACGTCGTTGTTTGTGATGTACAGACATGGCACAAGATGTGTTTCAAGTGTACAGAATGCAACATGACATTAAACATGAAGAACTACAAAGGCTACAACAAGATGCCATACTGCAATGCGTATGTATCACATGTGCAGTCATTAGCAGTGGTTAATATCAGAATGACAGTTCGCAATGATGTCAACTCAGACATTGCAGGCTTTTGGGGCCACATTTATTGTGTTTGTGTAGTTCTTTAGCCGACCATACTTTAGTAAAGGTCGAGTATTGGTATGAGTTGTCATTCATCCATCTGTCCATCATCCGTCTGTCACGGATGTATTGTGGCTAAATGGTGCAAGATAGGGCCTAGGTTGCTATTGATCACTAATAAAAAGTCACATACTGGCTTTTAAATGAGATGGAAATCACTGACCTTGGATGACCTTGAAGGTAATAATGCACTATGGTAAGCCAATCATGTGGTATTGTGGATGAACGGTAAGTTTTAGAGGGTTGGCGATGGTACCATGGGATAGGGCAGTGGCAACTCCCTGTAGGCTGTCAATAGTAACCGTGTGTCTATCTGCAGTGGTTTGGCCGCAGTTTTGAATGGAATGTTTAAAGCTATATGTGGCCGTATCTTGGAAACGATGAGAGATACAGCCTACGTTACTGTTAGTCACTAATAGGAAGGGGCATACGCCCTGTCAAATTAAATGGAAATCAGTGACTTTGAATGACCTTGAAGGTTGTTATGCGCTATTGCAGCTAAATGGTGTGAAATAGGTTCTAAGTTGTTATTTATCACTAATAGGAAGTCGCATATTTGGCTTTCAATGGACATTAAAATCATTCACCCTGAATGACCTTAAAGGCCAGTACTGCAACAGGAACTGTATGTGTCTTCCTGAGCAAGGCATTTTTATTGTAAGAAATATTTGCAAAACCTGTGTTAGATATTTTCTGTGTTCATTTACACTGTAGCTGTTTACGTCTATCACTTGGCAAGATGACCACGTGCATGGAACAGTAGCTATTTATATTGCTCAGCAAAATGACCTTGTGCGATGTCTGTTATACTAGCATTCATTGTAGCTTTCGAGACAGCGTTCCATTGACATAGCGTGCATGGAATTGTCTCATCTCTGACAAATCGCTTTCTCTTCGTGACTGGAAATCGGAGGCTGTACGGTCAGCTTTTCTTAGCGATAGCTGGGCTTCTTGTCTGCATTTGTTTTCAGTGTATGCAAGTTTTGCCACAGTGAAGTTTGGAAAGGCCCTCAATTTGTTATTGTTTTTGTTGTATTTTTTAACCCTTCGATGGGAAGCCAAATTTTATAACGCTGACGGGAAGCTTGGGTCAATTTGACCTCACGAATATTGTCGTGGATTCTGTCAGTTCTAAGTAGAGTTGTGAATATCAACCAGTTGCTCTCACTTAGAAAAATGTCAGATATATTTTTGTTATCTAGTATTGATTTCCTTACCATGGTAACGGCGTTTGGAGAATTTAACAGAAAATATTATATATCATGGCTTTTATTTGAAGTATCTCCAAAATCGCAATGGACGCTATGCAAAGCTATAACCACTGGTCTTACTTCATATGGTAACTAAGGTTTGGTAATGGTTCCATGTCAATATATCTGCTGGATAGGTTGTTGTTATGCAATATCATATGTGAAGCAAATGCCATTAGATTTAATGTAGTGAGTTGCATACGAATAGGTTACCATAGCCATTATTCTTATGATTGTATTATAGCACACTAAGTCTGTTGCTAAGGGCTTTTTGCTTCCATAGCAACAGAAAGTCACTGAAAGGCAGAAAATGCATATTTCATCATTTTTTGCTATAATATCACCAAATGTAACGGAATGTGCAAAAAATAAATTTTAGCAAGCAAATCTGACGGAAGCTATGTTCTTCGACATGTCAACCCACACAGTTGCACGGTGGGGGTGTCAAGAATGTCTCAGTAGGAGCGCCCCCTATCAGCATAAATACAAACTAAAAGTGCCAGATTGAAGGCAATGAAAAAAATATTAAAAGTCACGCAGTCTTGTCTATATAAGTTTAAACATTTTTAATATTAAACAACTTATAGGGTCTGGGGTCAATTTGACCCAAGTTTTTCGTCGAAGGGTTAATTAGTTTATGTCTAGTTCATATCAGTTTGCTTAGAAATTTGTGTGCATAAAATACTAAAAATAAAATATTAAAAACTCTTGCACTTCAATAAGCTAGCTGTAAAATAGTTGTGAATATTTTCATCAAAAAAATGTTTTTGTGAACAATGGAAGTGTAACATTAGACATAATCTAGAGTGAGCGAGATTAGTTGTTTTTAGTATTTTTCCTTGCTATATAAATCACTTAAACCTCCTAATTTTACTTACGGTGTTTTCTGTTGCACAATACCATGAGTGGAGGAGCATTTTGCATAATTTTTGAGGTGCATACAGCAAAATTGCTTGTAAGTATAATTGGCTGCTGCTTTCATTGGATTGACTGTTCACTGATAGGTGTTATTTTTATAAAGAGTAAATTGTCAAAGATATGTAAGTGTAAGAGAAAGTTGGTAAGACCCACATCTCAGTTCGTCAACTTTTTTGTTCTTTCTTGATGTTTATCGTTTTCCTGGTCCAGCGGTCTATGCTGTTGCCTTCTCTGTTGATCACCTTGGTAAGGTCCCGCTGTATGACGTGGTTGAGAGTGCCATCTGTGACTGTAGTTCAAAGATAGTGCGATTGTTGTAGACATTATCCACAGCTGAAAGCAACCGTGGTTGTTGACACTCCGGAGAACAAGCGTTATGACCAAGTCACTAAACAACAAAGTCAGGTTAGCAGTTTTACTTATTCATTCAACTAAATCTGCCATTTTTTGTCTATGGCAGAGAACTGTCACACAGTGCATAGTATTTGCTGTTGCTGCTTGTCATTGTTTTTATGCATTCACCAACACATAGATTCTAATAAAGGCAGATAATGCTGCATGTAACAAGCTGTTTGTCTCCATGTCTTTGGAACACTGTCGAGGAGAACAACATGTCAGTTAGTCTTGATCTTCTGCCAACTTTTCAAAATCTCAGTGTGCTTTTGTTATTAATGGATTGATGGATTGCTCGTGCAGGTGGAGTATCACAGGGAGTTCGAGGCATCAAAGGGCACGATGATTTCGGTGGCTGAGGATCCTGAGATGATGCGAATGAAGCAAGTAACAAATGTCATCAGTCCGGCATCGTACTCTGGACGTGGCAGAGACGATGAAGGTTGCAGCTATTTGCAGCTACTTTTATTGTGCTTCAGTTGTTGAATCCTTCATTATTTTTACTTGTTATAACAAAATATGTTACAGGACTATCAGCAGGGTGTTTAAATATTGAAATATTTAGTGTTGTCGATACTTTATTGCCAGCAGTTTCTAAATGTCAATATTAGCAATGGCAGTACTTTTTGGCAAAGGTGTTATTGTAATGTCAACAATACATTGTGTCTCAAAAAAATGTCCCACTGTATGATTGTCTCGTTCTTTGTCAAATATTGGCCGATTTGCATTATTCTTTCACTGGCGCACTCTGTTGACAAGTTGCAGTAGTGTAGTTATTAAACATTTTACCACACCTCAACTGCGTCGCTGCATTACCATGTGAAACTTAAATTGTCAAGAATCACTAAAATCCTAGTAATACATATGCAAAAATTATTTTCTGACACAATTTTCTATTAATTTTTATATTAAAAATAAATGATGTTTAGTTTTTGATACATTTTTTGTGTTTTTATACAAAAGCAGAAGATATTGTAAATAATAATTTTTAATGCAGTGATGATACATCAGAAATGTATTATGCATTTAGCAATGAGGACAAGGTTTTGACTAATAACTTATACAAGTTTGAAAAATACAGTTCGCCGAGAATTCTGGCAGAATTTTTTTTACGAATAAACAGCAATTACGGAAAGAAGTGGTCACATTACTAAAAAAAATTGGAAGCACTGACCAAAGGCATCAAAATTCAAAACATCAGACTGAAGCATGCGGGTACTGAAGAGAATGTGATCGCTGTGGATGAACTGGTAGGCCTTATAAACTACGAAGGCCAGAAACAAACACATCATTTAACACTCCAGATATCCCAAAGATGGGTCTAATACAGTACGGCATAGTACAGATCATTCACTGTGATTTTGGTCTGAAGTGACATTCATCTTCCAACACGGCTGTTGCCTATTATTGTTAGTTTTTTCTTGCATTTATATTTCACAACGTAGTCTAGCGATGCAGTTACGGTGCGGTGGGATATTCAATAATGACTATTGCCAGTTGTCCAGAGACAGAATTTGGAAAATCAGTTTATATTTGTCAGAGATATGGACAGTTACGAAGTGGGACGTTTTCTGAGATGCGGTGTACTTATCTGGCTTAAAGATTGATCTTAATGCCAGTACATCGGCATTCTGTGGTTATTTGCAATTGACACTTCACCCACTTTCTGCGACTGTCTGTGTGTTCGTATACATCTCTTTGTGTATGCCTGTCACTTTGTATGTCTGTGTGTGTAGGTGAGATGTCGTACACACGACCAATGAGACAGTCAGTGGATGATGATGACGAAGGTAGGATCTTATTCATTCGGCGACTTCACTTTTTGACTTAGACTTTCACTGAGCCTAAACTTCGGTCTAAGTAAGTACCTACTTAAGTCAAAAAGTGAAGTGATTTCGCTGAGCGAAAACGTGGCAACTATTTACAGTCCTATACGTACGTATAGTTTAGTAAATTTAAAACAGTCTGGTACCATAAATAAATGCCGTAATGGCTACACAATTATGTACGACATTACATAATTACGTCATTTGCATGCATGGCGCAATTAAATAAGCAAGTTCAAGCATCATTGATTGATTTATTTCCTGTTAGGTTTACCAGTTTTTCGCTATTTTTAATCGTTTAGTTGAACTTTGGTCTTAAGTACAGACTTTAGCGTTCAGCTTCAGCTTTGGCTCCGCGAAAAGGCTCAGCGAAAGTCTAAATCAAGAAGTGAAGTCGCCCATTGTAGTGTATGTATACAGGGTGTTCCAAAAAATGGCACAAAGCTTATGGCACCATAATTTTGCAACCATACATACAGAGTCATGCAGTTTTCATCAAAATATTTAGAAAGAAAATTTTTGCATGATAAAAGTCAGTGTTTGAATATAAATATTCTTTGATTTGCTGCTGACAAGTGAGCTTTTCGAAAACAGTATTAACCTCTACATCTTTAAGGCAAGTTTACAATAGGAACAAGTTTCACGTGAACTCCATTGTCCAGAGTCAAGCGAAACACTGCTCGATGTATCCACTGCAAAAATGAAAACAGACAGTAGTCATTTTTGCATAGAGCCTATGTCAGAAGACTTTGGATGTTGATCATCTGAAGCAAGTTTTAAACAGTTTCTGGGACATATTGAGTCACTTGTAAACTAATCGATGGTGCTGTTGAACGTTGGTCCGAACGACTAAAAATCATCAGCTGTTTGTTTTTTTGTGATGGACACATTTAGCACTGTTTCTTTTTATCAATCTAAAAAATGAGTTAGGTGCAGACCTTATTTCTCTCACGAACTTGTCTTGAAGAACGAAGATGTAGAGGTTAATACTGTTTTTGAATAATCAACTTGTCTGCTGCAAAACAAAGAATATTTAATTGTTGTATTTGAACACTGACTTTCGTCATGTAAAGAATTTTTTTCTGAAAATTTTGCTGAAAACCGCATGACTTCATGATATGCAGTTGCAAAATTATGATGCCGTAAACTTTGTGCCGTTTTTTTTGGAACACCATGTATACTGTTTATCATCTGTTTTTGCTACCATCAGAGCTCATTCTTGTTCTGATGTTTCTCTCATACAAACTACGAATAGTCAGCGTGAATAGCTCTTCATGGGAATTCAACACAGAGCTAGGGAGCACCACCTGCCATATGGGATCACACAGTGTTACCTGCCATCCAGCACAGGTGACTGCCCCCCCTTCTTATCCCCAGCCAGGCAAGTGTACTTGATTTTCCTACCCTAGATGGTTGGGAAGGATGGCCAGGCTGAGTTGACCGTGGTGGTTGAGATGGATTCTGTGTCTGCAGTCTGTCAGTGTGTCATTCCTCTGTCTTGTGCTTGCTCATAAGAACTTTACATTAGCCTACAAATGACTAAACATAATTTCACTCCAAACTTGGAAAACACTCAATTGCAGTCACTTGACACTGCACTGTTGCGTTCTGTTGTCTTTGTGCATATGTGTTGACTAGGTGGTGGACATCGGCAGGCTTATGTACCGACCGCTATATCGGGTGGAGCTCAGATGGGGGGACGGATGCTTCCTGTGCCGGGAGCTGAAACTACACCTCCGCCACGTCAGGCTCAACCTGCTAGCACCGTATGTCGTCCTGTGTCTTCTCTTTGGCACCAGCATCTTTGACACTTGCAGTCACTTCAGGTGATTTGCAAGCAGGCTTCAGCAAGTTGCTGACCTAATGTGTGCCCATGTCACCGCTGTCTCCTACTCTCAGTGGGATGAGAAATGAGTAGGAGTTTACAGGCTACAGGGCGAAAGTCTGGTGTGGCTCGTTGGGGTGGTGGTATGTCTGCTGGCTGCATTGTGGTTCCAACTGTACTGATGCAGGCCATATAGTGCACTGCGATATCATTAGCTCATATCAGTCAGCTGCAACTTCCGAGATTGTACGATGCTTTTGGTCATGAGACTCATTGTATGGTAAGCTGCACTGTGTCCAGGACTTGAAGTGGCATGGTGTGGGCCGGTGTGGCATATCAGCACTTCCTTGGCCACCTGGTAAGCATACCACCACTTAATGCACAGTATTAGATCTGCAACCACGATCCAACAGTTCCATTACCAGCACATTTTTTTCACTTCAAGCCATGACTATCAAATGTAATCATGCTGGCGATCAAGACGTTTCACCCCTTTGAGATTTTGCCCTGCCAGGATGTTTCACCTAGTTGTCCACTACAAATTGTGTATGACTGCAAGGACGAATGAGACGAAGAGGACAGAGAGATGAGAAGGCAGACGGAAGGCAAAGATGGAAGAGTAGAGGCGTACCAGTATTCCTCCCCATTCATCTTTTTCACTTGTTTTTACCTTCTGCACATCTTCTCTGTTCGTCTTTGCTGTCATCTGCAATTTTTTTAGTTGTTGAAATGTCCAGGTGCAAGACGTTTTGCGGGCGTAACGTCCAGGCCAGGGGTGAAACGTCGAAGTGCTGAAACGTCCATAATTCTTGTGCTGCTATGGTTGTGCTGCTGGTGTTAGGGTCCGGTGTACCAGGCGCTGTATGACTACGAAGCTGCGGACGATGATGAGGTTAGCTTTGTGGAGAACGACATGATCAGTAACGTGCAGCCGGTTGACGACGGTTGGGTGATTGGTCTCGTACAGAGAACCAACCAGAGAGGAATGATTCCTTCCAACTACATTGAGCAGATGTAGTACTGTGCTCACTTTCGAAATCGTCATTGACATAGGCACTGCTGACTCTCTGCAGTCACCGTTGGGAGACTGGGGGCTTCCTACTTAATTTTTGATACCTTTTTTCCTCTTTATTTTTTTCTTCTGCCTTCTTCTTAGGCTTCCTAAGTCCAGCTAAGGGGTCTGCTAATTGCTGTTTGCTTTCTTAGCGCAGTACGAATACAGATGTGTCATTGTGCAAGTGATAAAAACTGCACAGTTTTAGATTGCCAAATGGTTTTTGAAACACTTTGAGGTGGAAGCCGTGCAGTTTCTGTCACTTGCACATCAACAAGTTTGTATTTTTATCCTTCGGTTTGAACTACTTACATTGTGATTGAACCAGTTGCCTAAATGCAAAAATTTGCTCATTTTCTGGTTCCAGAAATTTTTCAGTGATTAAAAGCTTGTGGGACCTAGACACTGCAAGCTTTTGGCTGTTGGCCCTATGGAGTGAGCGCCTATGCTGTGTGTTAATGATGTCGTCCACTGCTCTATCGGCTGTATTAATAATGATAATAAGTGAACATTTATATAGCACACTATCATTTTGAAGAAATCTCTAGTGCGCTTGGCGGTCGATCGAGCGTGAATACTGCATGTTCATAGTGTCCACTAGAGGTAAACTGCGACAATTCTTGTGATGACAGTGCTGGTGCAAACTGTTCAGGTCATCAGATGGTAGATCTTTTGACTGTTAATGCTGACTTTTGCTGATGACGTTGTCAGTTGGCTTGTACGATTCGTCGTTGCACAAGAATCGGCTGATGTACGTCTTGTACATGTTGGTCAGCAAGGCACGTCGTCATGGTCGAATGCGTACAATCACAGACACGCGTACGCCCGGCCACGGCAGCCTGGCCTCGCGGCGTGCACGTCCAGTTCCAACATGCCGGCCAGCACGTTGTCAGCACACAGTAACAAACATCGAGTTTCAACGACGGATAAAACATGACGTCAAATCAGCAAACCAGAACAGCCAACCGGAACACAGATGTAGCACTACAACACTTCAACGTATCATCTCGTAGAACGCACTCGCGCCACAGCAAAACACTAAAACATGCAGCACATCTCGAAACACGCCTCACGCTGCAAGCAGCGCACACACACCACGTATTATTGTATTATTGTTGCTGTTGCTTGATTTCGTCAGAACGTTTATGCAGTGACATTTGTTGTGCCTTGACTTTTATGCAAGATTTCCTGGTCAGTTTCATACGTATCTGCCGTTTTTATTTCACTTTTAGCTTGTAAATCTGTTCATAAATTTAAAAAACACTTTTCCCCATTTTCTGTTGGTTTCAACTGCTGCAGTAATGACAGTCTATTGTGACACTTATGTTTTCTTTTGTCTGAGCAGACTGTGCTAATGCTTTCAAGGCTGAAATCATTGAGCTGTTATTGAAGTTATTGCCGCTGGTGCAGCACTGCATTAATCCATATCTGTACGTAACCTGAACTGTGGATATGCCCCGGTTTAACATGGTGCCTATTATTTCTGGTGATTCGGTGTATTGTTCTCACCAGTAGCCTTTTACTTGTCATTCTCGCTGGTGCCAACTGGGTTTGTGAGTGTTCTGTGTCAACTCTTGCCTACCACCAGACTCTCATTCCCAGTCCACTGGTACAAATATAATGCCAGCTATTTGCCATTCTTAGTTTTATCTGTAAGACTGTATTGCCTTTTATTTTGTCTCTCATTCCTGGTCACAGTGTGGCAGGTCGCCACCCCCAATCTTATCTGCGAAGTTCCACAGACATCATGGATCGGTTGAAACTTGGAGGTCTGGTCATGTCTTCCTCCAAGCCCGGTTGTGCAAGACCAGGTGTTAACCGTTTCTTTACAGTATGGACGGATGGCCAAGTCATGGCATCCGATGCGGCGGAATTAAGCCATCGGCAATGGACAATGGCCAGTGTACAGCTGAGCCATCGTTACACACTGGTCCCTTGTCCAGTCATGTTTCCTCCCCCCCTTGTCCTCCAATGGACAGCATTATGAGGCTGATGACTGTTTGGAGGATAACAGGGAAGATTATTAGGACTGCCATTAGTCTTACATATGCACAATTACAATGGCGAGTTTTTACAATGTTAGGTTTAGGTTGTTTAGATTTAGAGTGCACAGTGTCAGCCAGTGGCCGAATCTGAGGTTGTGTCTGTGTTTTATGTTTCATATTATGGTTTCCTGTAAAGGTTAAATTTTCTGTTCCATTTTTATAAAGGTTAAATTTACTGTTCCGTTATTAGGTGTATGTATGTGCATTTTGCCTGAAAAGGCCATCCTCAAAATGACTATGCTGTGTCGGGTGGGACATTAAACCTTACACACTCACTCACTCCGATCATGTTGCCATTGTTGGTCTGTCGCAGTGTTCTTGCTGTCTGTGAAAACTGCATGGACTTGCAAGTGAGGGTCACCGGTATTCAGTCTTCTCGGTCTCTGATAGTTATGTGCTTGTTAATGCATGGTGGCCACAAACCTGGAAAAACCCGGAATACTCAGCGAATCCTCTAAAACAGGAAAAGTCGGAATTCACAAGGAATTCTGTGCAATATTAGGGGAAAATTGTAACAAAAATAGTGTCACTATATGCGGTTTTCAGGTGCAATATGCTATAAAATATGTTAGCAGTGGACTCCGCTTGGGTAGTTTACAGTGATCCCCTAGATTTCCAGTATTACAATTGTTTTTTGTTGGTATAACTTATGGAAAAGTAAGTTTGTACCTCCTGAAAAGCCTAGAAAACTGAGGGAATTTTTTTCTCTTCCTTTTTGGCCACCCTGCAATGTCACTGAAATCTATGATTGCACACAGTATGCAGATTGTTTACCGTTGACTTTATTTGCAGTGTGACTCGCGTTGATCAATCAAAACACATTTGTATAGTGCGTGAAACAGAGGCTCATCGGTCATGACTGATGACCCCATTGTACAATAGTGTGATAAAGATATTAATGGTCGAATAGTTCTGGTTTTTTTGTTATTAGCTTATTAGTGCTGCTATTTTGCTGTGTCTGTTATTCGCCGAATAATCAGCAATTGTAGTCGGTGACACGATGATGATGATGATGATAACAGTGTTCATTACGTCTGTTACTATGAAATCGTGCATGTCACATCTTTGTATGTAATAGCAGCAAAACAGGGCTGCTATGTTGTTGTTGCTGTCAACTCTTGGAGCATAGGCGTAAACCTAGTGTTGCACCGAGAACCATATTTTGTGCTGGGGACTTTCAATAAACAGTGCCACTTCAGATTTGTGTATAATAACTGAGGGGGTTTTGCAAAACCGAGAATGTACCTCAAAAAAACTATCACACTGGACCATGGCCCTGCAGTGGCCCCACTGGATGATCTCAACACTTTCCCAGACCCTACAGTCAACCGAGAATAGAAACATTTCACCCATCTTGACTCTCATCTAGCGTTTCTGTTGAGTTTTGCTCCGAGCACCCCACAGGGTGCCCCCCTCAGTATTTTGGCCAAGAGTACACGTATTTGATAAAGAAATTAATGAAAGAATGAAGTTGTTGCAATCGGCACTGGCCTGTGTTTCTGTGGAGCAAAAGTTACTTATTCTCTGTAGTGTGCTTTGCTGAACTGCATGTGGAAAATAGTGTTTGCTTTATTTTTTAAAATTTTGTTCCGTGCTATTGCTGTAGTGGAGATGTTACCATTTGTAACTGACGTTATTGTGACTATTTTGTTGCCAAATTCTGATGATATTGCAAATTTCTGTACTACATAAAGCTACAGTGTTTGATGCCATTCCACTTTGTTATGAGTTGTTTATTATTTGCTTTGTATAGATGTTACTAAATTTGAATTTGGGGTAGTTGTATGTAAATATGTGTACATTGTGCATTAATTCCACTTAATATGTGTGAATATTGTTTGCATGATATTGTGACAAGTTTGCCTACGGATTTTTATATTGTTGTTCATGGAAATTGTTAATTGTACGTTATGTATGAGTGTTTTTATAGATTGAAAATGTTAGCTGATGGAATGTTAGAAGTGCCAATTAACATCATTGCCTTAATGTTTAATTAAGTGTCGCAGTTAGTATTGCACAGTTGTCATGAAATGTTCTAATGTTATGCATCGGGGTCATAAAATGGTCATATGTAGGTTATTAGTATGCATCTGTGTCAAAAGCAGTGCACAACATCTCTTAGTAACGAACAAATATCCCGGTTACGCAATGTACAGAGTAGTTTTCTAGATTTTTTGAATTTATGGGATTTGGGTTAATTTGCCAAGCACATTGCATACACAAGTGATCCGTGGTTGAATCGTAAACAACATATGTGACATAACAACAGTGCCAATAAATTCGTGTTCTTCATAGCAGTTTCAGCAGTTCTGTGCAGGCTGATTTGTTTGTTCAGTTTACAATATGATGTAGAATATTCGGTGTGCATGAAAAATTAAGACTCTTTAAATCAGCAGAGTTATTCATCTGTATGTTTTTAAAGTGTATTGTTGTGATAATTTATGCCAAAAAATATGAAATATTATTTAATTTGTATACGTTTTGTATATTAGCTGTTTATATGGTAGACTGCTGTTTCTGGTTAGTGTGTCTGTATCATTTCCTAAATATAGAGTGATGCATGTAAAGCTTTTCACAGCTCGAGCGATTGTAGAGTTTTGGAAGCGATTTGCCACAGTCATTGCAGTGAAGGGTGGTCATATGTGAACGCTGTGTTGAAGGGTTTAATATGGCTGCCCTTCGTTTTGCTGGTTCTTCTAGTTTTGCACTAAATAAAGAGTTTATTTTGTTTGCTATCATACAGCATGTGGTTTTTTGATTTTTGGTGCATCTTCATGTTGGTGCCAACTTTGTTGTGTGATGAATTAGCTGTCGTTCACTTGCTTGCTGTCTTACGTTTTGACTGCTCAAAATATCTGTAACATCACGTGCATGGGGTGGAATAGTGCAGTTTCAGCGTTGCCATCTTTTAACACAAGAGGTCCCGGGTTTGGTTCTCGGTGATGTTTTTTTGGTTGTTTTGGCGTTTGATGGCTGTTTTAGTTTGTACTGCTTCAGTTAACCATGTAAAGCAGCCAAATGCAGTGACACCCGTGCATGCAACTAAATCTTTGCTTGTTGTGTTTCGTTGTGCTCGTTATGGAGTACATGCATAAAAACTAGTTATTTAATTTGTGTGACGTTGTAAGTGTATCTTGTAGGCTGTAGCGTTCTGTTTATAGTAATTATAATAAAGCTTGTTATTATTATTGTTATTATTATTATTATTGCGTGTAATCACAGTCCATTGCAGCGTTTTTCATTTTACAACAACGTTGCATTGAAATGTTGTAATGTTTGTCTTTCATTGTTGCAAATGCGTCAGTTTGTCGCTTGATGCCAGTGCAATTTTTGTTAATTACGACTAAAATTGTTAATAAGGAAAAATAACGATTTCGTTAACGATAACTGAAACTAACACCAGAACTAATGATAACTGACGCCAAGCTAAAACTGGAAAATATTACTAAACTGAAACCAAAACTAAACAAGTAAATAGTAAATTTAACACGAAAGCAGTTGAAGCTTGAAGCAGTTCATTCATGTCTTCTTTCAGGACAGAGATCGCCTTAGTACACGGCTAGGCTACATTCGTCGTGGTGAGATGATAGGCTGAGAGCTATTTTTTCATCATATTGCTGTTTGAGGTGTGAAGTTACGTTTGCAGTCCTCGGGCAATGCAATCAGAGAGTGTTGGATGAGTATTTTGTTTTTACTTAAGCTTGTCAAATATAGGCCTACTCGTGCATGTACTTTTTCTTCTTAACGATGCCAGTGGGAACAACTAATCGTGTAAATAAAACAGTATATGGTAGGCTAATTATAGTTAATTTTGTCACTCGATTTCAACTTTCTTAGTGAAATAGAATAAAAACGAATGTCGATGTGGTTCGGTTGCATGGCTAGTGAGTTGCATTGTACGGCCCCACTCAGTGTACGTATGATTACTGTGGACAAGGTCGTGGTCCGATGTGAGCCACCGGGCTAGAGACTTGATGTACTGTACACACATCAGCATAGGCTAACAGACGGACGCTCAGATAGACGTAGGTCTAGTTTGATTAGATTTCAGTTGAAGGCAGTCTCAGGAAGGAACAGACTTCATAAAAAATGGAGAAGAGAGTGAGTCTTTTTCGTGAGACGTAACAATGTGGAACGTCTACATTGACGCGAATTAAATGACGTGAATTGCATTTACCTCACAAAGTTATTAAAGTCGGTGGAAATGTAATGAATTTCTGATACAGCACAGTTTTCTACGACATGGACTAGCTGGTGTCAAAAGAGCTCACGATTCTTAGGCCTAGGCTAATTAGTGCTGGAAATAGTGGAAACTTTACCGGGCAACGTCCCGAACCCTGCTGAGGCAGCTTACAGCGCTCCAGTGTTTAAACTGCCAAAAAATTAGTTGGGGGGTTGCACATTTCGACGGTCGGACCCCGACCAAAATTGTGATGCAAATCGTATGTACAGAGTGAGCCAAAAACGTGCCACTTTACTTTTGTCCGTATCGTTGCCGATTATTGACCGATTTTTAAATTCTTTCACTGGCACATTCTGCAGACAGTTTACGATAATGTGATTATTATAGATTCCACCACACCATAAATGCGTTGTTACACTACCACGTGAAACATAAATTTTCAAAAATTACTAAAATCATTACAATATACAGGGTGGCCCAAAAAAACGAGGCCACTCTGTTATATAGCTTCTAACTTCAGAAATACTGCTGAGATCTACAC
>Ga0209367_1001238_pt1 | contig 30682 bp, 17 predicted proteins | sample WorMetLIZISLAND2_FD_187412 | JGI IMG/M metagenome (GOLD analysis project Ga0209367, IMG submission 187412) | Marine gutless worms symbiont microbial communities from Max Planck institute for Marine Microbiology, Germany - Olavius geniculatus... ...
ATGTATAGCACCATGTAGTTAATCAAAAGATTTTTGCTGTTTTAGTGGACTGATATATCGTCACGTCGTCCTTACACTGAGTTTTAAACTGGTAAGTTTTTTACCTTTATATTCCTTAACGGTGCATGTCTGGTGGGCCTAGACTCGCTGCTATATGACGTACGCTGCTGTCAAATGTCAAGGAATGGAGAAAGCGTTTGTGTGCAGAACATTTAAACGTTAATCTGCCTCCGTAAATTTTACTGTAGGCAGTTGGGCAAAAATTGGACAAAAATGCAGGTAGTGTGAATCCGCAAACGTGATGCGGACACCTCAGCATGACTGCCGTGCAGTGGAGAGGCTTGGTCGTTAGTACTGGCGTCATCTCATTGCCTATCCGCAGCATCCAGTAATAAGCGCTGCCCGTAATCAGGTCATCTCGGCTTGCGTGTCTGCCGTCCTCCATAGTCGCCGGCCATCGTCCATGCTGCTCTGGACAATGTCAGCATAGCGACCGACACCCAGACCTCCTTACACGACGGTGACAATACTAATATTGTGTTTCATTTCTTCTTGTCTTTATAATCTATCGATGTTTCTCACGTCTCAACACCGACTCATAGGGCATTGACCATGGACTACTCCATAATACTAATCCAGACGTTCTTACGCTCAACTCGCCCTCCTCCAACATAATTTGAGAGGTCAACTTTTTATATCAAAATCAGTTATGTGTTTTGCCCACATTTTGCTCAAAACCTGGTTGAAGACAACTCACCATGCAGAAAGAAATTCATTTTTGTAACTAAATGACATGGCGTCATCGCGACTATCGAAACAAAAATATTACACTGTACTCGCTCTAACGATAGCTGAGAAGATATGGCTCAGCCGCCATTCAGTAAACTGTCTTCAACCACGTTTTATGTTTGTCAAACTATTTTTCTAACTGCTGAGTGAGAAAAGAGGCAGACGTGAGGCAAGGCTGATCGATCATATCATAAACTAAAAGAGGGTCCAACGTTATTACTGCAAACTGAAGGACAAGGCCGGTGTCCCGGCTGCATAAACGTGGCCGATCCTGTGCTTTAAGTAGTCGTTGGTCATGTTGGTCTGGTCGATACATTCATTGCTCAGACAGCTCACTAATCATCTTTCGTAAGCTCGTTGCCATCAGCACCCTGCAGCTCAGCGTCTAGGTCGCCGGCCCGTACATGGCGCTGTTGCATATTTCGTTAGCGCCGGCCGCCGCCGACAAAATTATGCAGCCGACACCTCGCCCGTTGACGACATAATCCCGCCATGGCAGGCAGCGCACTTCCATCTCTGCGACGTCTCGACACGTCTCTGCAGGCTCAAGTATTATACGGCCACCGCACCAAGTCGTCAGCCTCAGTCTATATAGGCCATAACTCCGGCGTGCACCAAACGCCGAAGCATAATGAAACGACGGTTTCATTAAAGCTGGCTTTTATGTAGGCCCACAGGGGACCTATGCTCTGAAAATCACACAGTAAATCGGATGGATTTGTTTCGAATATTTGGTTTGGTGTGAACTGCTGAAGCAAACCAGTCGACGCTGTTATGTCTCGGAGCTGTAGAATCAGAGTTGTCTCTCGAGGTTGTGAGTGAACTTCGACATGCAGCGTTTTACCAAAGCAATGGAGATCAATGAAGACCGTTGGGGAACGATGCAAAACTTAAAGAGCCGCAGCTTGAGACCGAAACGCCGAAATTGAAGCAGAAAACCTAGAAAGCCAAGACCGAACGCTAAAATCAGTGATGCGGTTTTAGGACGTCGTTAATTTTTGACCACGGAAACCTACTCATCTGTATACGGCGATGAACTGCACACACTGCGAAATAATTCACCCAATGGATGTCTGAACGAAATATTGTTTCTTCGTGCATGCTAACACACTAGCCAAAAGACAGGTCGTTACTGTCGCCTGATAGGCTATCATTCAGAATTTCAGAGTGAAAACAAACGTTGGATTAACTGTCACGTGCACGCCTATAGACCTAATATATCATGCTTTTTTTGGACACTGTATACAGTTACGCTAATGCAGTCAACAAGAAACAACATCTATTTGTCAAAAAACTGGCAATAAAAGTAGCATCCAAGAACGACAGCAACTCATAACATTACTCAAGTTTTGGTTACGTTTATTACTTACTATACACTAGTATATACAGTGTGTATGACGGATAAACAGTCTGTACTGGTTTATCGCCGTCACGATCATTACGCACGTTGCACGTATGATGTGCCACACAGTGCAGTCTATAATTGAGGCAATTTCGTGCAGTTAGCAGCTAGAATGGATGCCGGATTAATGCAGCAATAGAACGCGTACATCTTTAGCAGCTTTTGTAGCACCATCATCTTCGACATCATTATCATCATCAGCAGCAGCAGCAGCAGCAGCTGGCGAGCGGCGAGGAACAAAGTCTCCGCATCATCAGCGCGGCTCGTCGAGCCGGTGTCACATGAAAAAATGTTTCCCCTATGAAAAATCCGCCCGGGGAGAGATAATCACGGATTTGATATGTCTCCCTCGTATCAAAATATTGCCTGCCCCATAAAAAGTTTCCCTATTATAGGATCGCCCCCAGAAAAGTCTCCCCCGGCCGACAATTTAGCACCGCCGGGCGGGGCGGATTTTTGCCCGTAGATTTTCGGCCGGGGGAGACTTTTCTGAGGACGCGATCGTATAATGGGACACCGGCGGCTGCTCTGATGTGAAGCCAAGCCGCTGCAGTTCGCGTGCAGTGGATGACCGCCTGCGGCCTAGCGCAGACGAGGAGAGCCCTATCCACGCCATCGCCATCTGACCATCATCTAGCTCTGTGTCGCCGCCGCTAATGACGCCGATGCCAGCCTCCGCAGCAGCTGCCCTGGCGTTAATTGTGTCGCGGCTCTAATTATTGAAGCCAGTCAGCATCGAGGCTGGCTCGGCGGCGAGCAAACAACAAAGGCTGCCGGCGATGACGACAAGAACTGACCAGCACTGGCCACTGACCACTGACCACTGCAGTACACGCACAGATAATCACAGCAATTACGACATCGGCGAGTCGGTGCCTCGAGCTGTAGTCTATGGCTGGCTGGCTCACGTCACGAGACGAGGTCTCTCTTTCTCTGAATCAGTCGTTCAGACTCGCGATGCAGTGCTATAAAGACTCACCCACTGGTGTGTCTCTTCACTGACCAGCTGCCGAGCTCCAGATTGCATACTGTCTTAGCTATCGACCAATCATTACCATATTATCATATTAAAATACGCCATAGAGCGTCCCTCATCCGTAACACAGAGATAAATAAATAAAGTAAATAAATACTAACAGTCTAATTGCAACGTAGTAACATATCGGGCCTAACAATATGGAAGATGTCAGTTATGAAATTGGAAAGCGTTTCCGGAACGCAGAAAAGCTCGCGTGTCGCGGAAAAATACGCATCAGGGCAGACTATACCGTCTTCGAAGTGGCGCTGTTCATCATTTTCGTAAAAGTTGATATACGTACATGTGTGCAGCTTGTATTATGTTTTGTTCTTATTTTTTGAGTTTCAGTTATTTTTAACAAACATTTTTGGTCACTATGCTGCCGCCAACAGTGCATGCCAATCAACAGCTAGTACATAACATTCAGTGGACAACTTCAACTCTTTGAGAGTATTTTAGTACAAAAATATTTCTGCGAAGCTTTGACTGTTTCCATATTCTGTTAAAGTTTGAGAGTAATAACTTTGAAAGTTCGAAATATTGTACCATGGAGAGTGACAAAAACCTTAACCACAATCATAGGCCTAAATAATATACACTACGACAATTCGTTATTTTCGTTACATTAAAAACTGTAAAAATGTGCACCTATGTGGACGACAATACCTTACATAATGTAGTAAGCCCGTGAAACAATACGCGAAAGTTAAACCAGAGTTTCTTCAGAAATCTAAGCTTTGTGGCCTAAGTTTGACTTCAAAAATAAACATGACGAACCTTTGCAGATTGTTCCAGAAACAAGAAGCCAGCTTAAAGCACACCACTTTAGCATTGCTCGACATGTCGAGATGTTTTGCGTCCGTGGGGAAGTTTCCGTGAAGATCGGCGTAATGGAATTTGGGCTTAAATGATTATGACGATGGTGGTAATGGTGGTCATTTATGAACAAACTCTTTTACACGGTACCGTGTGGTCAATTTCTGCGACAAGGCGTACGCTCGAGGACATCACGGCATAACGCAAAATGTGGCAGTTTACGGCGGTCGGTGACCAGGCGGGGATCACGCGGACGGACGGACGGAGGGCGGCCGTGGCGAAGGCTCGGTCGAGCTGACCGGGCGCTCAGACGATGGCTGTCGGCCTGGCGTCGACCCACGGCCGGCTACATGTCCCCCGAGACGACCGGCAGGGGTGATTAGATCAGTCATGGATAATATTATTGATGAGTCTCACGACTATCGGCGGGCGCCGCCAACCAGCGAACGAGCGAGTGGCCGGACCGTGTCGACCGCATAGTACTACGCAAGGAGCCCTAGTACTACGCAGGGTCTTGGCCTGACTTTCTCGCCCAGCCACATACAGCCCCAGACCACCTTGGACCACGTACAGTCTTCGATAACGCCGGCGCGCCGACTGTTAATATAACAGAAAACTGGTTAATTTAAAGCTCGCACGAAAAAACCGGCCACCACGGCATTCTCAGAGGCTGAATCAACGCGTTGCATCATGTCATACGAAATGCGGCATAAAAAGTTGGACGTACAAGATTATACTTAGCAATGGCAGTTCGTGCCCGCAACATCTGGGTGCACGGCCCCATGGCGAGCGCGGTAGCGCCTATAACAGGAATCTGGGGGCAGAGCCCAAGCGGGAACCAGGGGCAGAGCCCTTGGTCAAAGGGCCAGCGGAGCGAAGCCCCCTTGAAGCTGAAGCACTTTTGGCTTTTGGACGTTCAGTTTAAGCCGCACATTTGGCCATTTTTTTCTAAAATTTGGAAACGCTAATAAATTAGATATTTGTCAACAAGAAACAAACATTTATTTGTCAAAAAACTGGCAATAAAAATAGCATCCGGCCCGTGCTATAAAACCGCCACTGATACCTAGATCGAGCAATCGGACAGTTTCTGTCTTCAGAAACAATATTAGCCTCGATCGTTACGTTAAGAAAGGTAATGTTAAACGCTGGAACACAGTGACCACCCTTCACAATGATCACAATGCAATGATCGAGACTATTAGTTTCCAATAGTGTCCGATTTATCGATAGTGTTGCTCTTTCCACGTTTTTATGCGCCACCCAGTATAGCCAGTCCCATTGGTGTAAGTACAGCAGTTAGGACAAATGTGAAAAATTCAAAGTTAAGTCCAACTGGATTCTTTGGCAAAAAACAAAGCAAACCGAAGATTTTGCAATCTGTGAAAAATAACTTTTCTGGGTTAGACTATATGAAGTGATTCAAGCGAATGACCTGCTTCAGATCTAGGCCTATCAGACTTAAAATTATTCTGATTTAGGCCTATGTCTTACATAAAACAAGAAATTTGAGCTAATGCTCACGAGACGCGCGAAAGCCTATAGCAGTTCCTGTTCAGTAGTTTAGCTGAAAATTGGGGTGTTCACGTTAAGTTAATATACAAATACCACATTCTCTATCTGGACCGCATAACGCTAGTTGCGTGGCGCCACCTTGTGAATGATAATGTGTCCCAGCCCGAAATCGCCAAAAAATCTATAAAAACCCCTATTTTGGCGTTTACGGTCATCCAAGGTCATTGAATTCGGTGGCAATCGAGAGCCAGTGTACAACTTCCTATTAGTGATTAATAGTAACCTGGGCCCTATCTCGCACATTTTCTGAGATACAGCGACTTATTCGCTAAAAATCGCAAATTTTTTTCACTTACCTCTCATTTAGCGCCCTCGTTCGGAGTAACCTCCTTCGAATTTATGGAAAAGCTTTACGGTTCCTGAAATTAGAGTTTTCCAGGCAGCTGACCGTGAAGATTTGGTGATCCTAGCTTGCACCGTTTTTGACTGATCCACCCGTGTGACAGACAGACGGACAGACTTGCGATGGCTAAGACGCGCTGAAAGCAGTAGCTGCTTTCGCGCGTAATTATTTCTGTAATATGCCTTATTATCAATAACCTGCATTATGTGTCGGTCTTCTGTGTTGCATCGTCGTTGTTCTTATAACATTTTACAACGTTAAATAAATTTTCCTCGCCCAGCTCTCTATAGTCGCCAGATGTCGCTTAACGACAGCTCCTTGTTGCTGTCGGTTGATGTTAGGGTGCGCTGAAAATAACGGACATGAAAATGGCGGACCATCAAAATGTCCAGGCACGAATTTGGCAGACGTGAAATTGACGGACATAAAGTTAACGAACATGAAAATGCAAGACGTGTTTTAAGTGGCTGAATATTATATATTTAGTAGACTTCGGTTTATCATTGCTCACCTGTAGCTAATTTTAGATTGATGATTTTGTAACATTTTATGCATTTAAGCATATTATACATATGCATAGGGCCTATTATACAACTTACTTTGCTGTTGTGACTTGTGTTCTGCCGTTGTTTTAAAAAGAAATGCACACTGCTTTGTATAATGTAATTTATTTCCAAACGATATAATATCTTGTCCTCCAATTTCATGTCCGTCATTTTCACGTTTATCAAATTCATGTCCGGCATTTTAAGTCAACCCGTAAGACGTAGGCCCTAGTTGCCTGATGCTTCAGGTATTAGATTAAAAGCAGTAATTAACCTGTCCTTGTCCGAGTAAATGAATGCTTCTGATATAGGTAATATACTGCTGTCATATTCTGCACAGTGTCTCATCTCAAAATAACGGCCTACTGGAAACACGCTAATTTTATGACGGCGTGTAAGTATATTTTGCAGACCCGACATAATCAAGCAGTGATCAAAGTTCAGCAGAATCCAGCAATTTTCAGCAGAGCGCCAGGCTTGTGTTTCTTCGCTTTCAAGTTGCAATTACATGGTAATGTTGCAGCGTTTCTTATTATGACAAAAACTGCGTACATGCAGAAGCTACTGGTCGAATTGCAAGATAAGTGCGTATTATAAACATCGCCCCATCTTCAACGTATATGTTTTAGCGCACAAGTGACAACAATGTTTTGCAAGATATGCAATTATGATTGAAAAATTCATTTTTGCGCGTAACTATGACCTAACTGTTAAGAATGCCCATACCCAATTTTGGTGAATGAAGCGTCCTTATCAATCAATCAATCAATCACTTTTTATTGCAGGCACTAGGCCCATAGTAAAACATGAACCCTGAACTACAAAAAGAAAAACTACACAACTACAAAAATAGAGAGAAAAAAAACTACAAATGTACAACATGGAGCGCAGCTATAACTGAGACACACTGCTTGGGCCTATACCTATGCCTTATACCTTAGAAGTCGACTGAAACCGGATATTTTACTTTTGGCCGAAACCGAAACCGAAATCTAGTCGGTATTTAGCTTACCCACACGATAGGGGGCTAAATAAACCCTACAGTGTCGGGAGTGGCGAATGGTTACAGTTCAAGCTACAGCAGCTGTGCGCTGGGAGGAAAGAAGTCAGAAGACGAGAAGGAGAAATGTGGCAGCGCGGCCAACCAGCTTCAGTCATGCGTCGCAGACACGCACCGACCGGCGAAGAATTAATGCAATCTCTGGTCAACCGGTCATCCGCTGGTCAGCCGTCCGTCCGTTCGCCCCTCCGTCCAGTCAGCCGTTCCTTCTGTCACCGCGGTGCCGGCGCTGTCTGCCCGGCGTCTGGTAATTTCACGCCGCCGGCCGCGGCGTCCAATACCTTGGTGGCCGCCGACGCGCGAGCGCGCCACCACGCCGCATTATTTATGGAAATATTTTCTCAGCGGACGGACGGACGGACGGAACGCCACCGATCCTTCCTTGGGTCGCTCGTTGTGGCGGTCGTGGTCGTCGTGGTGTATTGCTGATTCTGTTTGCGGGTGCTGTAATGGCGGACACGGCGCGGCCCGCACGGCGGGTATTGCAATCTGTCGCGGTCCGTCCGCTCTGACTTAATTAACACCAGCGGTCGGCGCCCTGCCGGACCGGACCTAGTAGTGGCAATAAGCGAGCATCGCTGCAGAGTGCGACGACGTATCTTAATATGCGTCGCCACGGCACGGCCTCCCGAGGTCGACGTATGCGAGATGTGTTTATGCCTGGTCTGCTGCTGCACACACAGACAGGATGGGTGATTGTGACGTTGTGTCCGTGTGTGATTGGATTTTTGAACGATGTCGGATCTATGGCCGCCTTTGAACCACCACGCGACAACGAGCACCGTGTTGACTGTACTCGGGCCGCCACCGTTGAGTACGCACGCCAAGTGATTGATCGCTTTAAACGCAACGACAGTAATGTTGCACTTCCCACATGTAATAAGTTTGGCTATTTGCAATTTTGTATAAAAAGCGGTATGCAGTATGCAGTATGAGTAAAATTTCTGTTATTATGTAACTGACCAGAGCTTGGCAAATTACTGGCTCAAATGTAATTCAATTACAAATTACTGACGTGAATGTAACTAAAATTGCAAATTACAAAATACTTTGAAATTAAAGGCCAAATTACAATTACAAATTACGTGATTTTAATTACTTCAATTACAAATTACATGCACTTGCTAATCTTGTTTCCCAATTAGTATAATAAATGACAAATACATTCATAGGTCTCACATACTATTCTAGCAGTACTACATTAGTAATACAGTCACTATTTATTTATTGTTGCAAGCAGCAACACACCAATTACCTGATAAAGTCAACTGTCTACACTATTTACAAATGGAACTTATATTTAAAAATGTAAGTTACATCATGTGAATCACATAAAGGTTTGTGCCACTTTAAAGACCTGGGAAAGGAGCAATTGCAGAAATGTTTAGTGACTTGATAACGGTCGGCAGTGCAGACTGTTTAGTTTTTATTCCACGATTAGCAATTAGCGATCTGCTATCTACTGTTTACACTTGTTACAAAAACAACTTGTACAGAAGAACAGTTACAACTGAAAATGTAAATCACATGGCAAAGTGTAGGTAAGTAAGTAAGAAAGATCGACATGATGCTTCATATAAAACTAATAGATGTTACCACTTAAAACTTTTAGATGTAATTGAAAACCGTAATGTAATTTGTAATTACAAATTACATGACCATGTAATTGAATTACCAGTTACAAATTACATCAAAAGCAAAAGTAGTTGAATTACGTAATTGAATTACATGTAATTTCGTTACTGCCCATCTCTGTAACTGACCATCCAGATCAACTCAGCCTTTTATCACCACGACTTACAGACCTGCCTGGCTGGAGTTCATCTGTGTTGAGAAACAGCTAACAGTTTAACACTGTGTGATCCCATATGCCAGATGACGTTACCTCCATCTATCCATATAGCTCTGACTCTGAGTTAGTTTTATGAAGATCAATGTACACAGTTTTTCATTTGTCCAAACCTCTGACATCTTGTCAGAAATTGTCACAAGAACAAGAGCACGCATACGTCATGTATAATCGATACACGAATCGACCCGTCTACGAATTGTTTTGGACTTCGCGGGGGATCGGACATTTCATACAAGAAGGGATAAACGCCCCAACCCCAACCTTTCAACATTGAAATATGGCGCTGTTTATAAGGAAATGTGTCGTCTGTTCTCGCTAGTCTGGCAGGGTTGCTTTCTTAGCATGGAGCCCGGTGCGGCTGCAGTGGTGGTCGTCGTTGGTCAGCTGTGGCGTGCTGTAATTAAGTCTTTGTGGTCGGGTCTTAACGCGTCGCAGAGCAATCTGACGAGCCTGGCTGCCTGGCCGCTGGTTCGGCGGCCACTGTACGGGTGGTCTCCTCGACGTCGTGTGTGGTCAGTCGGTCGGTCGTCGCTGCGGCGACCCTTCGATCGGTCGCTGGCGTCGCCGTGGTGCCACCGCGCGGGCCTCTACGTCGCAAACGACATTAGGCGTCGTCGCCTCGCCCGTGCGGTCTACCCGTGCCGTTGTCCTATTATAGGATCGCCAAGCCAGAAAAGTTTCCTCCCGGCCGACAATTTACCGGTAAAAATCTTTACCTGTAAATTGTCGTCCAAGGAAACTTTCTGAGGAAAGGGGGGCGATCCTATAATGGGGAGACTTTTTTATAGAGCTGGTAAGATTTTAATAAGAGGGAGACATGTCAGATCCGTGATTACCTCTCCGCGGGCGGATTTTTTTCATGGGGAGACATTTTAATGTGACACCGTCCGTCCCGAACTCAGTCCACGGCCCGCCCGCCCCGGCGTCGTATAATAGATGGCGCCCGGCGATCTGGCAGTGGCGCTGGCACTGACGACCACGGCCGCCGGCCCGATATTAAATTTGTCGCGCTGCAGCGCTGGTGTCCGGCCGAAGATGAGAAATGTAGTCATTCGACATTAATGGGTTGACTGGGCAAAAGAAAACAATTGGAACGATCCATCATTCGTTCTGCCGGGAGACGGCTTTATCGAACTGCGGTCTAATTGTGTTAGCGGCCGGCGCGTTGGTCGTTGGTCGTCGGTCGTCGAAGGGCCAGCCACCTCGGCCGGGGTGACGCCGGACGGGGCGCCCTGGTTGCTGGCGTAATCAGCTTGCCAATCACTAGAACACATCGCGCATTCTCTGATTGACCAACACACGCTCGGCTGCTGACGGTGTTCGACAGCGTGGAAACAACCGGTTATGAAAACCAAACTTCGCCTCCATATGCGTTTTGTTACTCGTGCTCAGAGACTATTGGCAAACATTAAAATTTGTCTTGTCTTTAGCATTAATCACGATAACTTTAAGCATCAGTCATCTTCTTGTCTCTCTGGCCTTGATAGTCGATGTTAGTATCCCTTTTTTAATTCCGGCAGCTTTTCTTTAACGTCAGTCCACGTTGGATCCGCGCAAAGTCTGACATTCCGTGGAGGTGTAGTTTAACTATGTTTATTGTGCCATCACCCTTACTTAATTTCATGTAGTTTCGTGTCATCCTCCCACCAAATCCTGGCGATGCCATAGAGTGATACTGTGTTTTATACCCCGTTTACACGATCAAGCAAACATCGAGCAAACATCGAGTAAGCTCGTCGAGCCAGCTTCATCGTGTAAACGGGGTATTATTGACTGCTATGCATACTATTGCAAAAAACACGTATGACCACAGTATTCGATTAATAGATGGCACGAGTCAGGCTGTCCAGTGTTTCAATTGCCGGGGGGTGGGGTGTCTCAACCTCCCTAACACACTGTGAAATTATCTACCGAGGGTCAGATATATACTATATATGCATACGATTTACACTACAATTTTGATGGGGCTCCGACCATCGAAAAATTCAACCCCCAGCTAATTTTTCACAATTCAAACACTGAGGCTGTCGACAAGAACATAATAATAGGCCCATGTTCGAACACGCTACTTCATGCATGTGCTTGCAATAAAGTCTTACTTCTAAACTGTTTGAAAAGCAGCACACGCGCACACACTGCCTACTTTTTAGAAGCCAACTCGAACATTTTATTCGACATCGCTCTAGCGCAAGCGATTTCGCCTATAGAGACGTCATTTTTCGTAGTATGTCTGTAACGTCCGTCATCTGTCTCGTCTGTCACACTCGTCCAATCTGCTGACACCGTTCGCTGGATATACATGCAATTTATCTGGTGCATTTGGGAGTCCCTGACCTTCGGGAAAACATTTTTTGAGGGGGTTAACGCCTCACCAAAGCCTGTGATTCACCAGAGGGCAGAACCGAAGCTATTCCGCGTCTTACCGAATTACTTCGGTCACTTGTTACTTCTCGTTCTACTAGCATGCACCCCGAGCGCGTTCAAGGTTATTTACAGTTAACGCGCTATATAAATTACTTGCTTCGTTGCTGCATGGTGTGAATCCATTTAGAGGTTGAATATTCGCTAGTTAGCTTTATAGTCATTATGCTGGGACACAAAGGTCTCGTGGACAAGTGTGCAGGTAATTGATTTGCGCCTAATTGATCGATTAGTGCCTGCAAACCGCCATCAATCAACGCCAGATAGATTGGAAATACGACGACTGCAATAAACGCCACGTATAGTACTGTCACTGTCAAACGCTGTTATTATGTATCCGCGTCGATCGTTAATGTCGCAACAAGAATTGTTTAAACCGAAACACATCGCGAACGAAACACTTGTTGAATTTTATATGTGACTTTTTTTGGGCCGACCATTAAGCTGTAAGCTCAAAGGTCTGGCCTTCTGCTACGAGATGTCTGTCTTATGACGTTTGTCGTCTGTCGTCTGTTGTCTGTCTGTTTGTAACAAATGTATTGTGACTAAACGGTAGGTTTTACCGGAAAACTTTTACACGAATAATCTGCCCTGTGCCAAACATTTTTGTACGTAAAATTTGGGCGATACAGTGCAAAGGGAACATTTTCAAATTTAGGGTTAAATAAATGGGGGTAGAAAAATGTGCGTTTTCAACCGCAAACTGGCCGTATCTCAGAATCACTAATCGCATAAGTCCTTTCACATGACACGTAAATCATTGGCCTTGGATGACCTTGAAGGGTCATTACGCACTCTGCTTTGCTATTTGTGCGGTACTGCGGCTGAATGGTGAGTCGTAGGTCACATTTGCTGGCCTTCCCACGCCCGCGTACGGTCAGCTTTTCCTAGCGACAGCTGGGCTTCTTGTTTAAAAAGCCATAATATGCATTGGGCTGTCTGTGTTTATCGGTTCGTCCTTCTATCTGTTCGCTTGTTTGTACAAGTTTATTTAATGAAACTAATGACTGCCATTGATTAGCACGGAATGGTCAACATTAAAGAAAATTAAATTTATTGAATAGTTTTGTGTATCGCTGTGTTTTAATTTTGTTATTTTTTGTATATATTTCTCTATTTTACTTTTCATTTTGCTATCTGTTTCTTGTTGCTCTTCCATCGAATATGTGTGTAGATGCCCAAAAAGAAAATTCATCGGCCCTAAGTAGTTTTTAAACGTGAAATCAGCACGCTTGTAAGCTTCTTTTTCGTGACATGATCATGATGACTATAGGCCTATGTTAATATTAACTGATTCCACAGGATAAACGCTAAAATAAACGCTGTGTAGCTGCAATAAAACAGAAAAAGAAAACTATGAATGCAAAAAGGCTAAGATAATAATGTGCGGCATTCCATATCGGTGGGCGCAGAAAGTCAGTTCGTTAGTGCTGAGACGCTGACCACATTTTGTTGCGGTTTCGGTTCTGACGTGCGATTACCGATGCAGAATAATTGTCGGCTGAGTGTGGCATTCACGCCGGCGAAGTAGCGTCACATCTGTGCCACATCCCCCAAGCACTGCAGCGAGCAGTGGAAAGTAAAGTACAATACGGAACAATTCCGAGAGCTCTTTCTGACGGCGTACACAAGAAGAGCGGCGCCAGATTGCATTATTTCTCCTCCGACAACGCGACGACGGGCAAAGGACACGGACTGGGGCGTGTACTCGTCGTCGGACCGTTATGACCGACGAACTAATAATTCCGCTGCAAATTCGTCGTAATAGCGTGCCGGCGAAACGGACGAATGATTAAGATATTGTTCTTGAAATTTCGTTTCGCGCTTGCTGACGATGCGGCTGGCTGACTGTGTTGCTGACGGACGTCGGTCGTTCCGGCTCTCCCCAACTGCTGTTGGTACTTTCGCTTCGTTACGACTCGATCCGCGACCGCCCGCACTCGCCTTCTGCAGAGATCTCACGAACGCGCGCGGGGACATAAGCCCATCTACCACGGACTTTATACGTTACATGGATGGATAACTTTCTGGCAAACTAAAAATAAGTACAAGAACGGGAGTGTCATAAAATTAAAAGAGAAATATAATTAACGAATGTTGTTTACCCTTCGATTTCAGAAGCTATGCAGTGAAATATTACATTTAACGTTCTACGATTTGTAACTGTTAATTTACAACGCGCCTCGCCTAAACCCTAGCCGAATATGCCGGTATTCAATTTGCATATCCCGGAGAACAGAAGACTGAGTTAGCCTTAGTGGTTGGCTGTACACCGAGATGGTTCACCAGTCCGTTCAGTAACTGTTTCACAGCGACCAGACCGGGAATCGAACCCACGACCTCTTGATCGACAGTCCAACGTTTTTACGTCTTATAACCGTTAGACAACCTAAAACTGTTCTTCCCCAATCGTCACACAAACACGGTCGATTGTGTCACAGCTGCTGTCCACGGGACGATGACAAAAGCGTTATTGGAGTCCAGCGGCGACCGGCTCAGACCAACCCGACCATGTGGCTCCCGGACCTCGCTAATCAGCGCCTTCACAGTTAGTACTGTGCCACCGCCGGTCGACAACGAAATTATCAGCAGCGCTCCGTCGGTCCGACTGATTAGATATAACGGCCCGGTAATTCACGACGGCTGCACTCGTGAGTATAGAGCGGGCAATTAGGCTGGCCTTCTCAAGACCGAGCGACCGGTTGGTTCAGCCGGCGCCGCATTATAGGATCGCCCCGCAGAAAAGTCTCTCTTCTCCCCGGCAGACAATTTACCGGCAAAAATCCGTCCCGCCCGACGGCCGTCCAGGCGGGACGGATATTTGCCGGTAAATTGTCGGCTGGGGGAGACTTTTCTGGGGGCGATCCTATAATGGGAGGACTTTTTATGGGGCCGGCGATATTCTAATGAGGGGAAGACATATCAATTCCGTGATTATCTCTCCCGGGGTGTATTTTTTACGGTGGGGACATTTTAATGTGACACCAGCGCCGCATTATGCAAACGCCGTAGACCCAGACCCGGTGATTGGGGCGCCGTGCTCATGCACGCAGAGAATTCTCGGCGGGACCGGTTGTGCGCCTTCTAACGAGTTTTTGCACCTTTTCCTCTGCCGCCGTCATTACCGTAAACTCATTATGGGGTGTTTACACTAACCTGCAAACGCCCAGCAAACTTCCAGCAAATATATTCAAAATACACGTGCTAATGCTGGACGTTTGCTGGATCGTGTAAACACCCTATTACGTTCACCCGCCTTAGTGGTAAAATAGTGGCGGTGACTGACGTCTACATTTTGTTTGCTGTAGTTACTGTATAGCAGAGTGTAATTTTAGCGAGGAGTTCAACCAAAATGTGCATTTCAAACAAAAAAGTGTGGAGTCAAAATGGTAAAAACGTAGAGCCCAACTTGACAATGCGTTTATTCCGAACACTTGCGGCTGGGTAGCCGAATAGATAAATAACAGTGCAAACAATGCAAAAACGACAATAATTTATTTCGCCTTTTTAAGCATTGACAATTACTCTGTTCTATGTCTGTTTCTAGGGAAACATAGCATTGCTAATGCATTTCAATATGAAAATTTACCTTCAAGCCTAATACTGATATCAGCCTTTAAAGAAAGAGTCAGATCTCTTACCACGATTTGCCGCTGGATCTTACTTCGGCACTTCCGTCCTGTATGCGTTATGCGTATTGCGGAGTCCAAAAAGTTAAGCCATGACATGTAATTACGTCGATGAATTGAGCCTGGAATATTTACATCTTTTTACTTTAGAGAATTAAAGAAAAAACGCGTCTTCACATAAAGTCTCAGCCTATAATAATGTTGTCTGTAAATGTTGAGTGAGTTTTTCAAGACAATGTACACTTTTTCAGATTTTCTTAGTGCATGATACAGCTATAAAGCACTCAGACTCAAGGATATGAAACCACTCAATACTTAAATCTACCCGATTATTTTTAGTGCCACGCTCAACGCACCAAAAAATTTTCAGACATTTTCATAGGTTTTTCACTATCCTTGCACTGTACGTCGATATTATTTTAGTCGACCGTACGTAAGTAATAGTCGAGCTATTGGTACGAGTTGTCGTCTGTTCGTCAGTCCGTCCGTCTGTCTGTCTGTCTGTCCGTAACGGATGTGTTGTGGCTAAGCTTTATAGGTCATAGAAGAAAACTTGTGCACAAATAATTAGCCATGTGTGTAAAACTCGGGCATGCAAAATTTAAGCCATCTAGTGCGCTTTTCAACGGAAAACTGGCCATATCTCGGAAACCGTGAGAGATAAATAAAAATCATCGACCTTGGATGACCTTGAATTTCACTGACAAGTAGTACGATCTGCTATCCTAGCGACAGATCGGCTTCTTGTTGGAAAAAAAACGCCTCGGAAAACGTTGCGATTATGCGCTGGTAATAACGAACGGATAATAACACTCTCTACAGAACTAATCGTGAAGTTGGGCGACGACGTTTGACGGCGAATTACCGTCGATGAGCCGGCGGGGCGTGGATGACAGAAGCACGAGTACCCGGCCCGGCCCAGTTCGGCCCGGCTAGGCGCCCCCGGCTCGGCGCCCGGCCCGGCCTGTGGTCCAGTCCTATGAGCAGGTGCCCGTCGTAGACTGGACCGGGTGGCGGGTGTCGTGACCGAGCACGCGCCGACGACTTTCATTCGGCGCCAGATTTGTTTCGTCCGACCGGACGCAACCTTCAGACCGACCGGCCGACCGAGCGTCCGGCTTCTCGTTGCAGCTCTCGTGACGCCGCTGATTGGAATTAAGCGAAAATCGATCGATCCGGTAATCGACGAAAATTGACTTCCACTGGTCCGCAGTCTCCCTCATTACCCCGTGTCCACCCCAATCTCGCGTTCTCTTGTCCGTCTGTCCTGCTCGTCCGCACAAAATCAACTATTAACCCTTGACGGTGCATATGAACGAACGCCGCATCAAAGAAAGTAAGTAAGCGAAATTTGATGTGGAAACATCTAATATGCTAGTGTTGCGTGCTGACGTTCTAATGGTCTACCTCGGAAAGTCAGATATTGGACTATCGAAACACACCAAGTATGTGCCAGAGTTAAAACTAGAATTATTCAAAAAGCAATAAACTCCCAAATCCGCGGGACGGTTTAAGCAGAGCGCAGTGGTGCACGATTCTAATACCCCGTTTACACGATCGAGCAAACATCAAGCTAAACATCAAGCAGGTCTGACGGAACCCGTCCCCTGGCTCAAATGTAGGCCTAGGCTTAGCCCACAGCTGATCACCTGTTATATAGGCCTTAAAATTACAACCCGCCCGCCCTCCTAATTAGCATTCTAATTACCATAGCTCGACGAGCTAGCTAGATGAATGCTAGCAAACATCGAGCAAACGTCGAGCAGACGTCGGGCAATTAGCACGTGTATTTTGAATACATTTGCTCGACGTTTGCTCGATCGTGCAAACGGGGTATATCAGACAGACAGAGATAGACGGTACCAATAGGCGGAATCGTTTGCGCTGCAAAAGCGATTCCGACTAAAAATAACTACAAGCGACAAGCGACCAGAGCTCGCAAACCTCCGCCGAGAATTGTGCTGCCAGCTGGCGAACACAGCGGAGTCTCAGTTTAGTCACGGCAGTTATCTTTCCTTATGTGTTTTTTTTCTGTATATGTCAAATTTCGAGTTTCATTGTGCTTTCTTTGCGCGAATTGTCTAAAAAGGTCGTCCCCGAAATGGCCTATACTGTGCCGGGCGGGATGTTAAACCCACTGACTCACTCACGTTACGTTACGTCTTTCGCCGTTTATCAACAATCTCCTATTAGTGGAGAACTGTGGATAATCCAAAATACACAACACAAGAAACAATCCGGATGACCACGATGTCCATCACACAACCCCCGCCAGCGTTGCTGCGGATATACTGTCCTATACTGCTAAATGAAACCGAACTGCTGACAAATATCGTCTTACTCTGTAATACCCCGTTTACACGATCAAGAAAACATTGAGCAATCATCGAGCAAACATGCAAAAAATGCATTCAAAATACACGTGCACGACGTGTGCTCTAATTCTTCGATTTTTGCTCGATGTTTGCTTGATCGTGTAAACGGGGTATAAAGGGTGGGGCGTTTGTACCACTAATGCCGGCGGCGCCTAGCTTGTGCGAAAGGGTTAATGCCGGGATGGGCTTGCGACATGGACGGAAGCTCGCGTTCAGTAAGAAGGACGGTTATGAAATGCAATTTAGAAAGCGTCGCCGGATCGGACCGGACCGGACCGGGCCGAGCCGGGCGCTAACCAGTGGCAGTAGCCGCGGCAAGTGCGTGACGGTCTATGCATAGGCGGCAGCCGGACCACCCGGGGTGTATGACCCGACATCATTCTCAATTAGACGCGCTGTCATAACGCCAGCGCTCCGTGTGTGGCCATCTGAGCGACCTCTTGCACGCACGCACTCATCGCCCGCCCGTGGAAAAATAAATAAGTAACAAAGTCGGGCACGGTCGTTGAACCAGCGTGGAAATCCGCACAAACGTTGTTATCGTGACACGGATCAGTATTATCCGGTTGCCGCAACCAACAGTCGTTTGTGTTCCATTTCGTATACGCTCACATGTCTTACTGACAACATAAACTTCAGGCCCACGTTATGAGAAAAGACCTCAACAGTGACAACTATTGGTGTCGTAATCATATAGGCCTACGGCAAAAGGCAAAAGTTGTTGCACTCCAATTTAGTCGTGTCGAAATGCACTCCTTGCACCGGACTGTGGGCGCCTATGGACTTTTTGGACCGACCGCTAAGCTGTAAGTTTAAAGGTCGGCCCTTTGTCGTGGTTGTCGTTCGTCCGTCTGTCCGTCACGGATGTACTGTGGCTAACCGGTGCAAGATAGGGCTTAGGTTGCTATTGATCACTTATTGGAAGTCGCATACCGGCTTTCAAATGACATATAAATCATTGACCTTGGATGAACTTCAAAGTCAGTGACAACCAGTACGGTCTGTCCCACCCTAGCGATAGCTGGGCTTTCTGCAATCTAAAGCTGTGATGATAATTCTGCTATATAAACGGCGGATATGCTGCATAACGAAGCTGTTATGGCGTGTCTGTGCATGACGAATCTCCATGGTTGACTTTATGATTGAACAACGAGTTTTCGGCGGCGACGCCAGACGACGGACGGCAAGCGAACGGGTCCCGCGACAATTCGCTAACAACGCGTCCAGCCAAGGACGCCTCGTGGTGGTCGCTTGCTGGCTGGCGCTAACTGCTGGTGCTCCGGCCGCTAGGAGGCGCCACACGCCGGAATATCTAATTCGACGTCATCGCGATATGGTCGGCGCGTCGAGAAATTGCAATTTTAAGTCGCCGCCGTGCGATGACGACGCTGAATTATGGGCCACCGGGCAGGCGTCCCCAGTAGACCCACCACCGCCGTGACCAGCGACTCGGCCGCGCTGGTCCACCCTGACATTCCATTTGTCTTGTTAATACAAAGCGGTCGGTCGGTCGGTCGTCAGACGAAGCTGCATGGCTGCCTGCGCCTCCAAGGACCGCAGACCGCGTTCGTTAGACCTGCAGACCGCGCCAAGAAATTCGTTTGCGCCTATCGTTGTCGTCTCCATTCTAGGCGCCGATATTGTGGAAATCTGTGGCAGCGGCGTGTCGGATTATGCGTTCGCTGATGTAGTTTCTAGCCGCATGCAATATCGCCAACCTGCCCACGGCCGCCGCCATATTCCACCACGTGACCGCTGAGGGGTTCGCGTCGTTCGTGGTTGATTGGTAGTTTTCATCCGCGGCATTCATAGACGGCAAAACTTCTTCCATGTGAAACACGGTGGCGGCTCTAGCCCGCGTGCCGCATTAGCCTACTCAGAATTTCGCAATAGGAACGGTGTACGTGCAAGCTTCCAAAAACTTTGCTACATTTTCAATTACATGGCGGTTACGTGAAAAACAACTGCGAACCTTTATTTGTCAAAAATAGTAAAGCAGAACTACATAGTTTTATATGATGTAGCCTACAGTAGTAAGTATAGTCTTAAACAAAAAAAACATCACAACCAGGAAAATTAACGTAAAACTTTACGTAGAATTTAACAAGAAGTTCAGTTGTCGCTAGGATAGCCAACAGTACTGGTTGTCAATAACCTTAAAAACCATCCAAAATCATCGACTTATATGTCATTTGAAAGCCAGTATGCGACTTCCTGTTAGTGATCAATAGCAACCTAGGCCCTATCTCACACCGTTTAGCCAAAACACATCCGCGACAGATAGACGACGGACGACGGACGACAACGGCTCAACCGTTACTTAAGTAGGCCTACGGTCGGCTGAAAATTAACCGTTTAACTATATTTTGTAGCGTTTGTATTAGCAAAAAATAAGTTGTCCTTGGTGCAGGTTTGTGTTTGATTTGAGTTTGACTTCAAGTCGTCGTTCTTTGAAAGCATTGCTTTCTGTCAGTTCCTGTCAATGACGAATAATGTGGCATATATCCCGTTTACACGATCGAGCAAACATCGAGCAAACATCGAGCAAACGTCGAACAAACATCGAGCTAAACATCAAGCAGGTCTGATGGAACCCCGTCCCCTTGCTCAAATGTAGGTCCAGGCTTAGCCTACAGCTGATCACGTGTTATATAGGCCTTCCAATTACAACCCGCCCGACCTCCTAATTAAGTAAGTAAGTAAGTAAGTAGTCTGCATTTGTAACGCGCCATATGTCAAAACAGCAGTTCGAATCGTAGGCGCGGATGGTAACAGTTAGTCGATGGTGGTGTTGCCGGAGAAAAGATGATTCTTGAGGTGTCGTCGAAAGGTGTTGGTAGTGGATGCTGTTCGAATTCGAATGTTCGAATTTTTGCTTGTCGGAGTTTTGTCGGAAAACCAATAAAACCATATGGTAAACTGTTCCAAATACGAGATGCGGTTGAGTTGAACGCGCGGCCGGCGAACACTGTGTTGTCTGTTGGCTGGGACAGCAGTTGGTGGTCGGATGATTGGAGTTGACGTGACGGCGTATAGTCACTAAGCAGAACCGACAGGTGTTCTGGCTGACCAATGTTCAGTGATTTGTATGTTAGCATCGTTGTCTTCTACATGACCCGCTGTCGCACTGGCAGCCAATGCAGTCGGTTCAAAACCGGTATAATGTGATCAAGTTTCTTGGTGACTATTTTACCTAGTGAGTTCTGAACCCGCTGAAGCTTGGCAAAATTCGTATTTAACATCCCGACGTATAGCTAATTACCATAGCTCGTCGAGCAGGCTGGATGAATGCTAGCAAACATCGAGCAGACGTCGAGCAGACGTCGAACAATAAGCAGGTGTATTTTGAATACATTTGCTCGATGTTTGCTCGATCGAGTAAACGGGGTATTAGTGAATTTCGAGCGGACTACAGCAGGGCGCTCTAGTCAGACCAACCTCTGCTAACTGCAGCCATGCAGGTCGTTTCGGTATCGGAATCGTCTATCGTCATCAGACCGATGAGTTACTGGTGAGTATTAGCGCTGGCCGGCGGCCCGCAGAAGCTAAGCAAGCGGCCAGGAATTAAGCCGTGACGCAGTACGCCTCGAGGTCGATATCAGGAGCACGGCCCGGCTCGACGTGGGTGGGATTATAAGGACTGGATGCACGCCGAGCAATCGCAAGAGCTCCGCGGGCTCCGAGATATTTACCGCGACAACCGAACGACGATGAGCAATGTTCAGATCCGATTTTAGATGCGTTTCCTTAAAATTATTCTCGTCGGAGGCGGTTAGCGCGGTCGTCGCGCGGCAAGACGCTACATTGCTCCGCCGGGAGCCGAGTCGACGCTGCCCGCCCGGCCGCCCGCCGTGACAAAGACTTCTTGGCGGGCCGACCGAGCGACGGACCACACACATCGATCGGTCCCGCGACGACACGCTGACGCCCGAGCGTAATATGATTGATCTGTGACGGCGTGCCGGGTGCCGGCTTAGCCCGCCCCGGTCACGTGATGGCCACCCGCTGAGATATTCGGGGTTTCCGTAGCCCGGGTGGATCAGGGTCACGTGATGGCCGTGTTGTAGTCGGTCATAGCGCCGACGAGGATTTTTAATTCTCGCGCTCGCGCGTGCGAGCGAAGCTCTTCCGCTGATGCGCTCGCGAAGTCCTTCTGCAGCTCTGACGACGACGCGCGGTCTTCGACTGACTGACCCACCACCCCACCCCACCCCACCGCACACGACGCACTACGTTGCTCTGCACGGCGTCATGATATTGAAACAAGTCACGAAACTCGCTGCGCCGTGTCGTGGGAAAATACGCCCTGGTTAGTCTCGGACACCGTTGACAGATTGCCGTCTATTTGCACAGCGTCAGCAGCGCCCTGCTGTTTCACGGTACACCGCGCGATGCTGTTTGTGTTTACGGCGCTACTTCCTAGTCACGAGATACGATATACGCTGCTGACAAATAAAAATAACTATCTGACTTGCGCCGCAGGCAGGCGATATTTTGCACCCCGAATTTGGCATTTTCCCCCTAAGACTATTTGCCGATGTTTGGATCCGGTGTATCGACAAAACCTGGAACGACAAAACCGCGAAACAGTGATATAGGCTTAGGTTTAAGAAATAAGGTTAAGGATAGGGTTAGGGTTAAGGTTAGGATTAGGGTTCGTGTAGTGCGGTAGTTTTGATGTTCCCGGTTTTGTCGGTCCAGGTTTTGACAGGGAATCGGGGTTCCAAACTTTCAAAGAACGAACACTCTAAGCTGATAATTACTGTTTAAGTAAGTTAAGTTACCAAATCTTCATATACGGCTGCGATACATCAGCGTTATAGACGACGGTCGGACGCATTACACTTGTTTCCGTTGCGTACTTTTTTGCATCATCGGCGGCAGTTGCGTCCAAAAAGTGCGCATGGGTCCTGCTTCTCGTGCGTTAACGTGCATTGCGTTGGATGGATAGATGTACGATATGTTAACTTTCTGGTCTTGGTCTATGAGTGTTTGCATTTCTCTACACTTGCAATTTTTCAGGGACAGAAGACGGATTAGGGACACTCTAGCAGAAGAAACAAAGCACTGCAGATGCCAGCAGAGCCAGAAACGTCGGAGTTTTGTCTTTCCCTAGTTGTATTGTCACTTTTCAAACGGAATACTGAGATGAGATGACTCAGCCACACGTTATCCGGGCACGAGAGTTAATTAAAAACGGCCAGTCAGCGTATCGTTTTCAGCTGAGGACGACTTTGTGAAGCGAAACAAAGAGATGGTCACTCACGGTGTTCTTTGATTTGGCGCCGGGCGTCGGCCGGAGACTGACCACTACCCAATTTGCGAGAGTGGACGGACCGACGAACAGACACGGAGACCGCTCGGTCAGCAAGCAATCAATAAGGTGGACCCCGCGTGTGGCGGCCACACAGCCCGCATTAGCGACCGGGCAATATCGTTGCTCACGCGCGTCCTGTGTCATATCAGACCGCGGTCGCACCCCGCACCCCGCTGTATATATTAATTGCACGTCGGCGGGGGCGGCGGGTTGGCCGGGCCGGTCGAATTAGTCGCGTGCCGGTTGCGATAAACTGCGCCGACCGACCGCCGACCAAGTCGCTGGCCCGTGCACGGCTCCGTGTCCGTCGTGTCGGCCACCCGGCAAGATTGATGACCGACCGACGCGAGTCGGCCCGCCGGAGCGGAAAAATTTCTCTTGTGCCCGAGCGCGCCCCGTGATGGATTCATTAATATCGCCGACTCACGGCGTTGCGCTGTCGCGCCGCTGGTTGCAGCAGAAATTGGCTCCGCACACGGCCAGATTCTGGTCTCAGCCACCCACGGCCGCCCGCTATACGTGATCCCTCTGTCTTTACTTACTGTCGGCCCCCGAGTAGCCGACCGACAGTAAGTAAAGACAGAGGGATCACATATAGCGGGCGGCCGTGGCGTCGCATAGCCTATATGCAACACTTATTGTATGTTGCTCAGAGTGCAGGATGTGGCCCGTCGGTGGTACGGTGTCCGGAGCTCGGAGAACGAGCAACATGGATGTCATTAGTCAGTGTCAATCTTACTTTGATTTTAAATTACCAAGTACACTGTGGTCTAATCGCGTTAAGACGTTTGATGTTAAATATGCCACCTGCGGGGGCAGCTTCGTAGATTATGGCACCAGTGTCAAATAGTGGCTATTGTTAGTGTTATTATTATTACGCATGTGTGTTTATTTATTTTTTTCTTTTCTTGTTGTTAATTGCATGCATGTGCATATGTGTTAATCTATCGTTTCTTCGATGAATAAAGATGTACGGGGCCCCTCTGGGGAGAAAATTTTTGATTTTTTTCTCTTCAAAATGGTACATTTTGGCGTACTTTATAAATTTCTGGCCGACGGCAGAGCTCCCCAAACGTCGCGGGGCCGGGAGTAGATAACCCCCTACCCACCTTCTCGACGGACCTGCATAGAGAAAAACTTTTCACACGAATAATTAGTCATGTGTTAAAATTATTATGCACAATTCCAGCAATACTGCAAGGAAAACCTTTTCAAATTTGGAGTTAAACATAAAAGAGTAGGACAAGAAATCTGAGCTAATGCTCATGAGACGCGCCAGAGCCTACAGCAGTTCCTGTTTGCAGGTAATCTTGGGTCAAGGTTAATATGCAAGTTGTCCTGGCCTATATGTCTAACCATTTCGGCGCAATTCACTCTTGAAATGTTCGTCGCAGCCGAAAATCACGAAAAATTCAATAAAACACCTTATTTTGGATGTTCAGTGTCATTTAAAGTCATCGATGTTGATATTCTTAAGAAGCCTGTCGCTAGTGCTTGTGCTTATCTGCAACCATTTTCAGGCTAGACGAGCCAATGCCGGTACAATAACGTATTTTAAGCGGTGCTCCTCTTTCTCCCTTTCATTCGTGGTGACTCCTTTGACTTAGCGGCATGAAATTTTGTCACGAAATACTAGAGCTTATAGGCTATCATATGGTGAAAACCCGAAGTCTTTACCTCGCCTGGTCTTGAAACGGTACCGGGTTGTGCCAGACGGACTGACAGACAGTATTACTATAGCTATTACGCGTTAGCTATGCTATCTCTCGCGCGTAAAACACGTGCGTTTTGCCGTATCGCGGAAACGGTGAGAGACAGGGCGAATTTGCTATTAATCAGTAATAGAAAGTCGCACAAGCCCTTTCATATCACACGAAAATCATTGACCTTGGATGACCTTAAAGGATTATTAGCCTACGCACTCTGCTATATCAATTGTGCGGTATGGTGGCTGAACGGTAAGTCGTAGGGGATCAGCGATGGTACCGCTGGCCAGGGAGATAGATGAGTTCCTATAGGCTGTCAATGTAATCATGTCTCTAGTGCAGCGGTTTGGCCGCAATTTTTAACGCAAGAGTTTTAACTTATAAGTCGCTGTATCTCAGAAACGTTGACAGATAAGCCAACGTTGCGATTGATTGCTGATAAAAAGTCGCATAAGCCCTTTCATATGACACGGAAATCATCGACCTTGGATGACTTTGAAGAATCATTATGAACTCTGCTATGCCAATCGTTCAGTATTGTGGCTAAACAGTACGTCGTAGGGGGTCGGCGACGGTACCGATGGATAGGGCGATGACGAGTTCCTATAGGCCAAGCTGTCAAAGTAACCGTGTTTTTATCTGCAGCGGTTTGGCCGCAATTTTGAATGCAAAGTTGCTGCTTGTAAACATCACTAATACGCTTCAAATTACCGTATCGTATAACGCATCGTTAATTGTGGCGTTCGATGCAGCAGCATTCCCATAACGTGAATAACACTGTAGTCACTCTGGGAATTTGGGAAATCGCTTTCTTTCCGCGGCCGGAAGTGGGACGCTGGCCTTCTGATGTATGCAGTACGGTCGGCTCACCCTAGCGACAACTGGGCTACTTGTTACGGTATTGTTACGCGACCGTTCTACTTCTAATATGCCGCATATATTACAGATTTTGCACGCCCGTGTGTGTCTTGCACGGGCTCTACCGATCATGACTCAAAAACAAGAAGAAACCCAGCTGTCGCTATAGCCGACCGTACGGTTGTCAGTGACCTTCAACTTCAACTCCAAGGTCATCATCATCATCACCATCATCAGTTTATTTTGGAAACACAGGACAATGTCAGAAAATACAGAACAGAACAATAAAACATGTGTTCCAAGGGTCAGAAAGGCCGCAACGGCACTTACAACTGCCCATATAACAAAAAGTAGCACGGTATAATAAGACAGAGCATGAGAGCAAATATGAACGACCAGTACTGAATAATGAAATTGAAATCAAAAAACCTTGAGAAAATCAGAGAAATCAACATTATTAATTAAAGGTTGATGATTTTTTTATCTCATTGAAAAGGGCGTATGCTAATTCTTATTACTAGTGATTAATAGTAACCTTGGCCATATTTCTCACCAGTGGCGGATCCAGAAATTCGGAATAGGGGGCGGAAGGGTAGGGGTGGGGTCTGGGAAAGGGACTGTGCCACCTCCCCCAATTTTTTTTTGAAAAATTTATGCAAAAATAATGCATTTTCGTGCAAAATTTTTCCATGATTTAAGATGCATCCAGTCAATATGGAGGGGGGGCGCCACTGTTTCTCACCGTTTCCGAGATACGGCCACTTAATTATAGCTTGAAACTTTTCATTAAAATATATTGCTGCCAAAACGCTGCAAATGGAGACATGGTTACTATTGACAGCCTATATGAAGTCAGTATCACCATCGTCCTATCCGATGGTAGCATCGCCAACTCCCTATGACTTACCATTTAGCCACAATACTGCACGATTGGCATACCATAGTGCTTTATGATTCTTCAAGATCATCCAAGGTTAGTGATTTTCGTGTTATTTGAAAGCCGATATGGGACTTCCTATTAGTGATCAAAAGCAACCTAAGCCCTATCGCGCACCGTTTAGCCACAAAACATTCGTGACTGACGGACGACGACGACAAACGGACGGACGGACGGACAACAACCGCACCATCAGCTCGATCGTTCCCATGGTTAGAAGATGAAAATATGGTCCGCTATAAAGGCGTAGAAAAAACGAAATATAAACAGGCCCGTCGAGAGCCACAGCGGGGCCCGGGGAAACATTCTCGCGGGGCCCCAAACATTTTCACGGGGAGCCTCTGGAGAGAAAATTTTTGAATTTTTTTTCAAAATGGTACATTATGGCGTAGGCCTACTTTATATTTCTGGCCGACGGCGGGGCTTTCAAACGTCGCGGGGCCCGAGGTAGAGTTACCCCACCCTCTCGACGGGCGTGAATGTAAACGTTTTCCATGGAGGACTTCAGGTTAAACCTTTAAAAGTCGACAAATTTCTGACCACAGAGATGGCTCAGTATCGCTATAGTATCGATCTAAAAATGCGATATCGAGTTGAGACCCATCTCTAAAGTGTAAACGGAAATTAAAGTTCTATGCTGCGTATTTGTTTACTTTGAGAGTCTGAGGTCATTTTTAATGATTTGAGTCCACTAATAACTGAAGGTTTAAGTTGCTGTGCAAAACTTGACTTGAAATATGAGTGCAAATCAGCGATACGAACTAGTAAGTACGAACTTTTTGGTCTGACTTTCTGGAAGTGCCGCACAGATGAATGGCCCGTCTTGTCGCCCGCAACAGCTAATGAGACCAGGGCGGTATGCATAACAGCGTCGTAGATTAGTTTGGACGTAAGGCCTACGTCGCGACTAACTACTTCCAAACTAGAAAGTCACGTCAGACGGCATGCAAAACGATGTCGTAGCGAGCGACTAACTACTACCGACGTAGTTGACGTCGGGTAGTTTGACTCTGGAATTTCCTGGCTAAACGCGCTCTGCCTCAACCGGCCTGCAGCTAAAAATAGATATGGCCTGACTTGTCGTCTGCTGCAGTCTCGGGCGTGCTCGAGCCTAGTTACAGCTCCATGATCTAAGTAAGAATGCTCGATGCGAAATTGCGAATAAATGAAATTTATCGAACGCTAAAAATTTTATTTAGCAACTTTTAATACTGCAATTAGTTTTAATAGTGTAGTTGACTCGCCAGAAGTCCTTTACGACGCATGACGTGATTGCAGCTTCTCCTTAGCGACGTTAATTTACATTGACAACGACCGACTAAATATTTACGTCAGGTCGCTGGAGAGACTAGCATTAGTTTGGACGTAGGCGTCCGACTAGTGCTACGTTGTTGTTATGCATATTGACTTAGCACCATGCCTGACGTAAATCGATTTTAGTTCGGAAGTAAAGTTACGACGTTGTTATGCATACCGCCCCAGACACAACTGTGATTAACCGTACTGTATTCAGTTTCACAGTTGTACACTTCTCTAGCAAAAATTAAGGGCCAAGAGTTATCAACTTGTCCACGGATCATTGCATTATAAGTTACTTGGTTGCACACTATTTTGTCTCAATAGCCGATGTCTAAAACAAAACTTGCGGTTTTTTTTGTTTAAAAACAATTTTCTTACCTTTACATGCATTACATTACGTGATCTCGCCATCAATATGGCGGTGTTTTGGGCGTTGCTAAGAGTATTTTTTACTGGTTACAGAAATTTAATACCAAATGGTCGCAAAAAACCTAGGTTTTTGGACTTTTTAGATTTATTCGTTTTTCACTGAGGTACAAAAATTAGAGTTAGGTTAGGGTTTAGGGTTAGGTTTAAGGGTTAGGGTTAGTTTTAGTGATTATGTCTGGTCATATTAGGGTTTTATTAGGGTAAAGGTTAATTAGGGTTAAGGTTAGGGTTGAGGCTAGGGTTTAGGGTTAGGTTTAGTGGGTTTAGGGTTCAGGGTTAGGGTTGTGGTTAAGCCTCCTTCAGCATAAATAGAAAATTCATCAGCAAATGAATTTTCTGTTTATGCTGAAGGAGCTGGAACTAAGAAGTTAAGATGGATATATTCTTGTGTCATAATGCCCATTTTTGTGTTAATTTCTTAATGACATAATGGCAAATACGGATCAATAGCAAGATTATTTTTTGTGTTGTAATTTATTATAACAGCTTTAAAATGCTGTAATATAGCAGGTCTTGTCATTGTTGTGCAGCTGTCATCTGATGATTCTGACAGTCGTTCGTACAGTCCAGTGTCAATGGCTACAAGTCATGCGAATGCCGTGGTGCATGTTACTCATCCGTTGTTGTCTAATTCACATGCTGCTGATTCTGGTAAATCATATGCAGTAGTTTATATATGAGTAGGGACAATAGACAATCATGGAAACGCAGAAATCATGGAAACCGCAATTGTTGTCAAATGTCATGATTTTGCCAAAATGACGTGTTTTAGCCAAAATGCCGTGATTTTGTGTTTTTTTACAAGAATGATTCGTTTTTAATCAGCATAGTTGAAGTTTATTGTGTGATTTTAATGCAAAAAAAAATTATTCTTGCATCTGCTTCCAAAGGCCATTTGTTTTGTTACTTTCCGGCTCAATATGTCTGTATGATGTCATCGTAAAAATATGCATTTTAATGCTTTGCAGTGACAAAATTTCGCAAATTGAAATCTTCCACTGCATGTATTGATGGGCGTCAATGCTATATGTTGAGTTTTATACACTGTATAATAGTCTTCGGGCCTGCAATTTGATGCCGATTCTTTGCTGTGATTTTGCCGTGATTTTTGCGATTTTCGCCAAAGTTCGCTGTGTTTTTTGCCAGTTTTTGCCATGATTTTCTACTGTACTGTCTCTATGTGTGAGTGCTGTATATGAACCCCATGTAGGGCAGGGCTGCTGTATTGATATGCTTCTGCATGATATTACTCCATGCATGACGTTGCTCAGCTTTGAGTATTTGTGCATTATTGGTAAAGAAGAAGAAGAATTGGGGTTATTCCACTGTAGCAGAAACCCTAACATCAACCCTGAAGGTTCTGCCTCCACCTCAAGCCCATAACTTTAGCTCAACAGCTTTCATTCTAGTGGGATTTTATTGTAATGAACCAACCAACTCCCATGCATTTTGCTGATTCTGCTGAGGATTAATAATTTCATTTGACAGGGACTGTTGAATAGCTATATTTGTATAGTAACTTCACTGGTCAGTGTAGCACTTTTACCATTGGGACAAACTGCTAGCAATTTAGAGTTTTAAGCTCTGTGAGGCTGATATTGGCTGAAGTGTTTGAGCTAGTGCCTGTAACAGTTGTGGTGCTATCTTCTGACCATGACTGCAGCTAATAGGATGGTAGAGAGACTCTGCTGATGATGAAAATTAACAGAAATGCCAAATTCTGACATTATATTAATTTGCGATAATGTTGATACAGCCGAAATAATGGAGCCGCCATCTTACAACATTGCCGTTAATTTGCCGACTTATGATGAAAGTTTGAGATCGAAGCAACAAGATGAGCAGCCACATCAGCAGCCGTGTGAATCTACTACTTTGCCAGAAGTAATGTTGCATGTTAATATGATTATGATATCATGATTAATTGATTATGATTATTTGAGTAAAATTATTTTAATGGTGATTATGTAGTTCTGGCTACAGAAGGCAAGGCATTGGTTGTGTAAATGAGATCCTATTTGTTATATTTCTAGCTTTTGACGTTTAGATCTGGGTGTTTTAGCCTTCTTTTCTGTACAGTTATTTGAGACAAGTGCCCATTTGTGAAACTAAGAAACTGTTCTTACTACAGCTTGTACTTAATTTTTTTGTGTGTATATTATGTTGTTTTAGGTTTCACGAGATTCCCGGCGTCAGATCAACAATGTCATTGGTACCGACGTGTCGTTTGTCCTTGGCTTCACATGTATGTATTAAATGTTGCATTACATTAAATATTATATTATATATATATATATATATATATATATAT
>Ga0209367_1001239_pt1 | contig 30679 bp, 21 predicted proteins | sample WorMetLIZISLAND2_FD_187412 | JGI IMG/M metagenome (GOLD analysis project Ga0209367, IMG submission 187412) | Marine gutless worms symbiont microbial communities from Max Planck institute for Marine Microbiology, Germany - Olavius geniculatus... ...
TAGTGTAGTAAATATTCGTTGTTCAGAAATTTCTTCGTTTGCATTAGCGCAGCACCTCGAAATAACGTCTGTGGGGCCCGTGAATTTCCCGTGAATTTTCCGTGAAATTTGACACATTTTAAAAATTTTGCCGTGAAATCATGCATTTTTTCCCGTGAATTTGGTTGGTCCCTAACTATGGGGTCGTCGGTGAATCGCGAAATACCCCGTTTACACGATCAAGCAAACATCGAGCAAACGTCGAGCAAATGTATTCAAAATACTCCTGCTAATTGCTCGACGTCTGTTCAACGTTTGCTCGATGTTTGCTCGATCGTGTAAACGGGGTATAAAGTAAAAATGACTAGGTGGCGTAACGGTTAGGACGGCGTTAGACTTACGATCAAAAGATCGTGGGTTCGACTTTCAGTCGGATTAGTTAGTACTTGACAGCTCTACGTTGTTACTCCTTGGATGGGTGACTGTCTATATTTATGGACAGGTAAACCATCTCGGGATATAATTATCACCAACATCAACTCAGTCTTCCATCCCTCCGGGGTACGTAAATCGTCGAAATCGAGTACAGGGCATACATACCTGCCAGCCTGGCTGATACTAAAGCGGGTTGCATTCATCTGTCACGCAGACGACGACACTGTGAGATCCTATATGGCAGGTGACACTCCGTAGCTCTGATATTCCATGCCTTTAACCTTTCAACTCGCGATAGACTACGCTATTTTTGCAGCTGCATGGGGTTGCCGCAAGGAAATCGATTAATTATACACCTGCCTGAATCGAAGTTCCATTATGGGGTGTTTACACGATCCAGCAAAAGTCCAGCAAACTTCCAGCAAATGTGTTCAAAACACACGTGTTAATGCTGGACGTTTGCTGAAAGTTTGCTGGACGTTTGCGGGATTGTCTAAGCACCCTATTAAGTCTCGTTGCCAAAGAAATTACGAATAAGGTAAATCATGTCATTTTTGCCAAATGCGTGTGTGGACTCTGACCGCGCAATGTATTAAACGAATACCGTCTTGTATTGTAGTGAATTATAAGCAGAATATCGTGAATATGATAATATCCGTCATGTGTGTAAGCAAAGCGTAGTAAATAAAACTTTTGACAAATCGGAACGATCCGTGCATCTCTAGTGGTCGGTGCAGTTGCTATTGGTTCATCACTTGTCGCTCTAACAAATCACTATGTAACTTGCCGACATCAAGACACATACGGTCAACCAGTGCAGCTAGAGCTGGGGTCATTCCGGTGTATAGGCAACTCACAGATCTATCACGCGACAGCTCTCCAATCACAATCAGTGACAAAATACCAAGTGGTGACCACTTGTCTTCAGAACGTGGAAATCACTCTCACCATCACCATCAAGAGGGAGGTTTGACGCGGTCCCAATAACAAACATCGTTTCTAGGACCACATCAGCGAGGTGTCAATGAGTTAGTTGTTCGGATGCGGACATCGAAAGAGGAAAGTCTTGAGACGCTGTCTGAAAACTGAGAGTGACGGTAAGGCAAAGGTGATGTCCGAGGAGAGGTCGATCGACATTGACGTCTGAGCCTGATGTTCTGTTCCTGTTCACAGTCTGCAAAACCTCGTCATCTTTATCCCGCGGTCCTGCAGCTGTTTTCCCAACTCCCCGTAGTGAAAGTCTGAGTTGAGCACGTCTTCATAGCTGCCCACAGACAGCCAGGCCTCCATACGCTGGTTCTGCCGCGGGATCTCGACTGAGGATGTAGTCATGCACGGACGGAATGAGTCCAGTGGACATGGTTGACTGCTGGCGACGGCAGTCGATGTTGACGACGTCCACATGACCGCACGTAGCTCTGGTCGGTGACTGCCGCACTGGAACAGTATCTATTGAAACAAAAAATGTCGCATCTGTGGCCGCATAATTGCCTCTTAGAGGGCAATCGTTCCACAGGTCCGCACAACCGGAAATGTCTGTCTGCGCCGTCACGCGAAATCTCAGAGAAAACATCAGTGGAAAAACTTCATTGTCAAACTCAAAATTCATTGCAGAATAGATAGAGTACTGTTGACTTGGGTTACGGCCTCAAAACTTCTCCCGATTTCATAGAAATGCTGCCACGTATGTAGGCCTTGCCTCAAGCAAGGTGTGACGAAATGACTACGGTGCCACCCATTGACTGGCGTTGGGCGTGGTTACTAAGCTTCAAGTTACGTGGCTCGCTGTGAATACATCTAGTTCCTCACAGTTGCAATAAAACACATCAAGACTTGCTGCTAACGATGACGATTCGTAGAACTAATGTATAGGCTACTACAGTCAGACGTAAAATATGTCAAGCGCATTCCGAAGGACAAATCACAGAGACGTCGAACTGCAATAAATTGTCGATGGAGAGAGGTCCTAATCGATATCACAGTTTGAATGGTTGTTCAGACGGTAGTTCAAGCCCTGTTATAACGGTATATATACAACTTTATTCACCATAATACAAATTATGGTAGCACAGTTATAAAAACAAACCTGAACTAAACTTAATTAATAATAATAACAATGAAACTGTCAGTACTCAGTAAGCATAACCATATTAAGCTCAAGCAACGTTCGATAATTTCAACCTTAATTTAACACTTCGTGTCGGTACAATTTCGCTGGGTAATCTAAAATTAAAACACATTCGACATTCGTTTACAATATCACTGTTTGACGTACAAAATAATTTCATTAAAAATCGCATCACCACAAAGTCTAAACTTCGGTAGTCAGTTTTAGTTAATGGACAAACCTCCAGACGATACAGCAGAGCAGGCAGACATTTGCGGTGAACTAGGTGCAGTATTACATCTTCGGATGCAGTTCCTCCCAATTTACCAAAAATCGAGTTGACTGAGCGGTAAAACGAACGTTTGGCATGGTCCAGAGAACACTTTAGTTTACTCAACCTAACAATGTAAATGCCCAGGTACATGTACCTTATTTCATTGACCCACGGCAGGTCTTGGTTGTTTATATTAATTCTAGCGCATTTAATGTCATAGCGTGGTCCAATACGCATTGTGCAAGATTTTATAACGTTTACAGCCATATCTCCCTCGCATATGGGAATGCCAAAAATTTTTAATACAAATATTTCACGTTATATACCCATGGGGATCAGTCACGATCAGTGGCGCCGTGGCAGGAGGGAAGAAAACAATTCCCCTCTCTAAATTTTTGGATGTCGAAAAATTTGCGTCCAAAATGTTAAATTCTGGGGGGATGAAAACCCTCTTTTTCGAAAAAAAACTTAGGAGAACAAATTAAATTTTAAGCACTCGCAATTCCATCGGTTGGAAATTTGCAACTTATTGTCCCGCCTACTTATTAAATTCACAACGCCGCTGCAGAACCTATATACATTCTGAATTTCTGAATCGCCAACCGTGTTTTTGCGAGTGCATGGATGTGCCGTCATTGCCACGGTCCCATAGTATCCTGTAGTGCTAGCACCCCGCGGTATTTTATAGCAGTTCTGTAAATTTGTAAACAGTAGGAGGCACAGCTGGAGAAACGGGCCTTTCTATGGTCGTGGACGTCGACACATCTGAAAACCGGTTGATGGCAATAACTCAACCGACTGCAAAGCGCCGAAACATGGTTGTGCAGTTAAAATTCATTTTAAAAAAACTGACGGCGAACGTTTCGGCGCACGTTCAAAAATTAAGTCCGAATTAGAAATATTACAGAGGGACAGAATGAAGTAACACGGTATTATCAGACAAATTCGTAAGCATTTCTGGCACAGTTACACGCACGAATGCCAAGGTGTATGACACAGGGCTAATTATTCGTGTAAAAAAATTTCTTCTCTACGACCTACCGTTTAAGCACAATACATTCGTTATAGACGACGACGGCGGCAGAAAGACAGACAGACGGACCAACCGAGTGAAAACGACGTAATATGTCTAACCGACTACAGGTTATAAAAGTAATACGCAGCCGTCCGTCGTTCAACTCCGCGGAGTAATATATTCGTACACAGCGGAGCGGGCAGCAGCCATAACACGTACACGACTAGTTTACGACTAGTACACGACGAGTTGACGACTGACTGGCTGTGACTGCACGGCGTGCACAGATTTCCCGTAGGACTGCAGCGCAAAGAGGTGTTGTTAGAAGAATCCTCTCGCGGACCGGAGATCCGCGAAGTTCGACAGGATCCGCGGCGTTGCCGCGTCCGCAGTATCTCTACGTTACGTGTATGTTAAACCACTGTCTGGGGTGAGATAGGGCCTAAGTGCGTGTTAAGCAAACTTGTACACTTCAGACGGTGGTCTGACCGACATTTATTCCACGTTTGCCGACAGTCGGTTGCGCAAACATACACTGTTTTTCGTTTGGTTACGCTTCAGCGCACCCGTGGAGTTATCAACCCGTTATACCAGTGCAGATATAGTGCTAGAGATTGGCATTTACGAGTGGAAATAAGTTGCGAGCATAGACGGGCTAGGGATTTCCAACTGTCATGCCTATCACGCTTTACTGGCAGGGTCCTTAGATATAATGCTTTATTTAGGCTACATCAAATGCAGCGATCGTCGCCGCGACTATCGCCGCGACCAGTTGCATGTAGTGAATACACGAGGCGACTGTCGCGGCGACTGGTCGCGGCGACGATCGCGGCGACGATCGCCGCGATGATCGCCGCGACTGATCGCCTGTAGTGAATACACGAGGCGATCGTTGCGGCGATCGTCGCCGCGACCGATCGCCGCAATCGAACAGGCGATTGTTCAAGCAACCCGATCGTCTTATTGCGTATGGCAGCCAGTGGCTGGATTGGCATAAAAACTGCCAGGTCGCAGGAGCTTCAAAACAGTACAACGTTTAAGTTGAAACTAACAGTAGCGGATATATTTCAACTAATTCAACAAATTAGCATTGACATTATCATCGTCGGACTTCATTTCCAACGTAAACAGTGTGACGTCAACAATAGCGTAATAACACAGTAGATATATCCCCGCCAAACGTTGGGCTGTGACTGGTCCTCATTTGCATAATCGCGGCGACCGATCGCCTGTAGTGAATACACGAGACGATCGTCGCGGCGATCGGTCGCCTCGTGTATTCAGTACAAAACTCTCCCACGGTAATGACGATAATTTGAAAGGCTATAAATTCTACCAGAACTGTAGTATTTTTAATGACGGTGATTCATATGACAAACGTTGTATGAAGACTTATTACAATTAGACTGAATTCACAACTCAGACGCGAATCTCGGCTCAAAATTTCCCAATTGCCGCGATTTTGGATTTGGAATAGCAGCCACATAAGTTAGGGACAGAAAGTTGCAATTTTTGGCACACAGCTGCAAATTTCAGACAGAAAAGATACGGATGCTCAAAATACTCTGTTCAAGTTTTCCATAAATTTATCCCAAATTGACGATTTTCCGCATCAAAGCTTGTATTTTAAGACACAACTTTGGGACCAAAAAAAATCCGACAAGCTAAAATTTAGAGGGGTTGCCCCCGTTCCCTTCTTGTCCCTGTTACGATGCTACTGTGGAATGGCTGTGCAGGTTCTTTTTTAGATCCGCAGACCGGTTCTGGAGCGGCAAATGAGACGGTTGGATGAGAAATAAGCCAATAAACCCAGCGAGGGACATGACCAGCCTGCATGACGTCGTCAGTGACGTCAGCAGCGACCCCTGGCGGTGGCGGGAAACACACACGGCACACGGGAATACGAGTATGTGTCGTGTGTATAATAATATTATCATTATGCAGTCGCAGAAGGCTATAGCAGACACGTTTCAGTATTTAGTCCAATTCCATGCCATACGGTCAGCACCTGTGTATTCGTCCATTATTTGTCTAACACAATGATGGCGTTATTATGCGGCCTAGTACGTCTTAGTACGGCGCGTAATGAGTCTTGTTCGTCCGTCTGTCCGTCCGTTTGTCTGTTGTCTATGGCTATATGGTTGAAGTGACCCACGTGACCATTTTCAGCTCAACGGGCCAAAGGTCCTGGATGGGGGTCAGGCTTAGATGACGTGCAGTGAGCGAATCCGTCAAATTTCCACAAACGTTGATAACTTTTGGCGAACTTTTGTCGCAAAGATGGCCAAGGCGATAAAATTATGTGAGGGGCACTTAGTTTTTTCTATCTCACCCAATCCGGTTGCGAGAAATTTCCCTGGACATTTCTTTCCCGGATCCCCCCTCCGTTTCTGCGACACACGCCCGTGTTAAATGAAGATGTTCCAACTTGTTAGAACGCAGAGTTGTTGTCTGCAGTAATTAGCGCACAGTATGCCTAAATACCATAGGTCACTGCAGATCACACCAGATCAGCCGCAAATCCCAGAAAATGCTTTTTTTATTGTATGTCCGCAGAACAATCACTGTCTATGGCACAACAGATCACCGCAGATGAGCTCAAGTCACAGAAATGGTAAGCAATTTCTGGGATATGAGCTGATCCGAGCTGATCTGAGGTGTTCACAGGCAGACCCCATCAGTATACTGACCGTGAGTGTCGGCTCCACGTAGACCAATGCACAGATCGTTGTCAGATGGGAACTGATCGCAGCGCAGCATGTCCGGCCAGGGAAAGCCGTACTTGAGCATCCGGTCCACACAACCAGCCTTGACTGCCTCACACAGCGAGCGGCACGGCCACACAGGACGTTCCAGGCAGACCGGCGCGAACAACGAGCACAGGAACACCTGCACACCAATTACTGATTCACACAACTTGTGGCTTAGAGGTGTAACGGTTGGGTGTCGGACTTACGACTGAGAGGTCAAGGGTTCGACTTCCGCTTGAGTCGTTATCAAGCGGTCACTACTTGGATGCGTGACTGCCTATCTGCGGAAAGGTAAACCGTTTAGATAGCTCGTATATAAGTAACGTCAAAGTCAACTCAGCCTATCATCCCTCCGAGGTTGATAAATCGAATACCGGCCTGTCTGGCTGAGGTTAAGGCGGGGCGCGTTAACCTGCGTTGGGTGGCAGGTAACACTGTGTGATCCCATATGGAAGGTAACGCTCCGTATTCAGCAATAGGTTTCGCATAAAGAGCTATAACGACTTTTGACATTTTAAAATTTTTATATAACAAATACCAGAGTAATTTGTCAAAAGGCGCAATCGCTCTGGCTAGTTCACGCAACTCCTCGATGGTATTCGTCAGGTAGCAGCATAAGACTGATAGTGTGGCCGCAATTTGCGAAATTGCATCCCTTGGCTGGGAGTTTGACCCCCGTACCACTTTTTTCTTGGGCGAAAGAACGTGCCATTGGACTCCACAAAATTGCGTGTCAAATGACATTCAAATCTGTCAAACGGTTTAATCAAAAAGCATGGATGTGACAGACGACAGACCACGCTACGAGAAATATGTAAAAATACGCGGAATTGCTTGCACTACAAGAGCGATTCCGCCTAATAATAAGAAACTTAAACATTAAAAATTAAAGGGAGGAAAGCAACGCCTCAGTGTAGAGCTAAGAACAGTCAGCGGAGATAAATATAAACTGAATCGAGTGAATTAAATAACTAAAATGCCAGTTTAGTTGCGTTGCAAAGCGAATCGACTGGTAGTTTAGTTCACCTCGGTTCGTTTTTGTCGCTATATACTGTAGGTATACGCGCCTTAAAAGCTAATAATGCAGGCCTTGCATTACTTCAGTTTAGTTGTAGTATCGTATACAATGGACCTGTCATTATGGCTATTTCTATTTCCGCACATAATACAGAGATGACATGACAACAGTAGCACTATGAACGCACGGTCGTTTGTTGTTGACAGTTTCTAACAACATCAGTGAGTGACAGTCGATCAAGTCGGCAATCTGTCCCCATTCTCATTCGCTGTTAATTGCCATCACTCAGAGGAAGACGCGTTTAGTGACGTAACGGACATGTATATAGCGTGGCACCTATAGGCCCAGAAGCATTGAATGACATGTGATTGACATGTGATTATACCAGCGACAAATATAGCACCATTCACCGAGTTCCGCTTGCGGTAACATTAACGCAATAAGCGGCTGTCATGGTTTCTGATAGGCCTTCCTGCCCGACGGCACAAGTCTTAACAACCAATGCAATGCTACGGACACGCATTAAGCCCAGAAAATGTAAGATACTGTTAAAACATTGTGGCCTATGAAAGTTTATGGTCTTCTATGTACGTCTTTTCCTTATATAGGCCTCTTGTAGGTTTAAGTGCCACGACTTGCGATTTGCTGTTGCACACGAAGCAGGAACAACTAGGGTGGTCGTTTTTCTTCTTTTTTTTTAAGGTAAAATGAGTTATAGAACGTTTCCTTAGCTTAGCTAGTCTGCCGAACAAGATGTGTTACAGACTTACAGCAAGAAAATATGTCGGCGCCGTGTACCGACAACACTGTGCGGTCGTCCGATCCGGTTGCTAAACTAAACGAGCGCTGCAGTAAATTAAGTTGCCACACAATGCGGTATGTGTAATAATTTTTGTGGTCCTTGACGTCCGACGGCCTTGGCTTTTGACTTTTTGGACTAAAAATTGGCAGGCACGCCATTATTCTTCTCGCGAAAGTGCCTTTCTTTTCTGTATATACGCTTTTTGTTTTTTTTTTAAAGTTAAAAGTCCATACGAGTCAGACGGACAGACAGACGGACGGAGAGAAATATCCACGATGCGGCCTAAAAGGCGTACGGCTTCATAGCTGCATGCTATATAACAAGTTTAGTTAAGGTAAAGACTATTAAGGTGCGTTCAAAGCGACAGAAATGAAACGAACTAAACTGGAATCCATTGGTCAGTACTTCATCTCATTTCTGTCTCTGTGAACACACCTTTAGAGCAGACGCAAAACGCACCTGTGTGTCGGGGTGACACCTGACGGCGACGAGTCGCATCCAGCTGCTAGCTTGCTGTCCGACCTCCCTGAGCGTGTCGTGCTCCAGCAGGTTTGGCAACATCATCTGATGGTAGCCGATGTCGCGGCACAGCGTCAGGTTGTCGGGGATATCGACGCACCGGGCGTGAGACAGACCACCCAGGTGATGACTGCTGCCCCAGTCGCTGCCCGACTGCCAGTCGACGTACCCGCCGCCGAACCCCGGGGTTGAGCGACCAGCACCCCGACCCCCGGCAGCGCTGTAGTAACCGTGAACGTCCTCGGACGGCGGCGGATAATCGCATCTCACACTTGCCGAGCTCAATGTCAGCACAACCAGGACGTAGACGCGTGCCGCTCTCATCTTTTCCGCATCTGTATCCTAGTTCAGTTCAACTCAGTCAGTCAAGGCGGCGTTATGTCAGACTGGTTTGTTACTGAGCGCATGCAACGCTTTACTGCACGGAATTGATTCTGAAGTCCTTCACGATGATGATCTGACGACAGCACGAAATGTCTTCGACGAGGCAGTTCCACCTCAGACAGACTTCAGCGCCGCAAAGGTGTTCGATCCAACTTGCGTCAGTGTCGGCGCATATGGAGCCCAAGCGCCGTGCTGTAGTGTAGAAAGTCGCTATATACAAGCCCGAACTCCACTTAATTCAATCTGTTGTACATGTACACCTGTTGGACGACAAGTCGTGCAACAAACTGTAGGCCTACAACATCTTGATACGTCAAGATGCTGTGAATTTGTTGTGTGGTTAGACTTCCGTTATGCAGATATGTTGAACCGCTTGTTGTACAGCAATTCTAGCGCAAAATTGAAGTGAGACGGTGCCTATATATGAAACTAAAACTCAACTCGCGTGCCAGTTCGTTTCACGTGAACACCGCCGAAACTGCCCGAAATTGCCTATGAAACAAAATCAAAAAGTCGCATGCAACCTTTTGCAGTTCAGTTTTAGTTTTAGTTTCAGTGAAGTGGAAGTGGAGTTCGTGCTATAGAAGCCTACACCACAGACTCGTACTTAAGTCTAGTTTCAACAACTGGTGCTGCCGACTCGAGTCGTACCCCGCCACTCTCGCGTAGGTAGTTGTCTACGGCGAGGCGTACGCTGGCGATGTCAGTCGACGCTGAGCTACTAATGAGCACTGGGCGTCTGTCGGCTGTCGGTCGGCTTCTGTGTGCTGTACCGACCAGCGGCAGACAGCAGCAGCGGCGCGATAGGTGGTCGCTCCCTGGGGCGAGCAGACTGTAGCACGGCATGGTACCCACACAGACACCCACACTGCGACGAATTACCGGTGAACTGGCGTCGCGGGTCATAAAAAGTAATTATCCGACAGACACTGCTAATTCCCGACCGGTGCTCAAAATATTTTGCCTCTAAATTTTCCCCAAACGTGGTTTTTAGCCCCCAATTTCGCATTTTCCGTCAAGAAGAAAATTTTCTGACAATTTTCCGACAGCCGAAAATTGAGGGTGGACAATTGCTACCCTTTTTACGCGCCAAAGCAGCTACTGGTTTCAGAGCGTCTTAGCCATCGCAATTATGTCTGTCCGTCTGTCCGCCCGTCTGTCTGTCACACGGGTGGATCCGTCAAAACCGGTTTAAGCTAGCATTACCGAATCTTCACCGTCGGCTGCCCGGAAAACTCTAGTTTCAGGAACCGTAAAGCTTTTGCATAAATTCGAAGGGGGTCACCCCGAACGAAGGCGCTAAATGCGGTTTTTGGCCAATAAGTCGCTGTATTTCAGTAACGGTGCAAGATAGGGCATAGGTTACTATTAATCACTAATAAGAAGTCGTACACTGGCTCTCGATTAGCGCCGAATTCAATGACCTTGAACGCCAAAATAGGGGGTTTTATGGATAATTTATGGCGATTTCGGGCTGCGACACAAGTCTATATCATTCACAAAGTGGCGCCACGGAACTATCGTTATGCGATCCCAGATAGAGAATTTGGTATTTGTATATTAACTTAGCGTGAACACCCAAATTTTTAGCTGAACTACTGAACCGAAACTGCTATAGGCTTTCGCGCGTCTCGTGAGCATTAGCTCAAATTTTTGTTCCCTTTGTCACGACGCTATTGAGTCAGTACTATACGATCCAAAATATAAAAGTAAATAAGCAAGTAAGTAATCCTTTATTCCCCAACGGTCAGTCGCAGCTTTTTTCTTCAGTCTGCTTGTTTTTGCCCTTGTTGCAAATAAATGCGTTAGAAAACTAACAGAAAAGTATAACGCAGAAACTGCAAAATAGCAAGTTAATACAATGGAAAATAACGAAGATCGAAAAGCAGTTACATTAACAATGTTCTAGTGCAGCAGCGCATGCAAGTTCTGTCAATTAATCATGCAATCTTTTCACAAAGATCTGTAGCAGCACAAAATAGTCGCCACAAGTTGGACAATGAGACCATGAACCATAAAACTTGGTTTATAAAAAAATTACCTAATATGCACTACATAGGCCTAAACGTTATAAAAAAAATTATTTTGTACTTAGTTCTGAAAATATCATCTTTCAACTGCAAAATTGTACCTAAAAGTGACGACAACACCCCAGAAAATCTTTACGGCTGTGGCCGCAATGGCCATGTAGCCACAGCTTTAGCACCAGCGTGGCAAAGCGATCTGAGTTAAATGCGGGTAGCTTTCTCGGTGAGTGTCGGCGACTTGTAGCAATTCTTTCACGGGTCAGGTTGGCGCGTATAACGCGTTTTCACTGGTTATCAAACTTATCATTGCACTTTCGGTGGTCGACACACACACAGTGGTCCATCGACAGCATATAATTGCACGAGAGACGCCATGCTACCGGCGCCTCATTCCTGCAGTGAGTCGATATGGTACGATATTCATTACGCAGCCGTTGTAATAGGCCGGATTACCGGTCTCCGTCCGTCCGTCCGTCCATCTGTCTGCCTGTGCCGTTCGCGCTCCTATCTGGCAAACAACATGGCACAGAGAAAAAAATGGTGTGAACATTCTTCCAAGCAAGAGAAACAGTTGTGTAAGTTTTAGCTCAAAATGCCAAAGAGTTAAAAGTTGCTCGATGCAGTGGGCAAATATTAGCTAGCCGGATGGCTGCATCAGCACCTTTTTGATGGCGACACTGGGCACACATTTATAATAAAAATACCGCACAAAAAGTAGGGATAAACGAACAAGGTTAGTAAAAAAATTCTAATTTGGAAATCGCTAAACACTGACTGTAATACAAGGCGGTAGGCGACGTGTTCGCGAACTGCGATTCAAAGCGCTATCAGTAGAGTCAATAGTCTCTGGGTTACGCGGACGGACAGACGGCAGACACAGAGACGCAACCAACCACAGAAAGCTGCCTGACAATAAGGGTTGCTATATATAGCTCGCAGCTCTTAAGCCAATTATTCACTGTAAAATCTAGCTTAAAACCCTAAAGCAACAGTAAGGAAGCTTGCAGCTGAATAACGCAAAGCAATAATTAGGCCTCATAATTCGATCGTAATGATAATTGCTTGACGAAATTTTGGCATTACTGAACTACAGGGTGCGGCAAAGAAGTAGCCTCCTAAAGTTTTTCGCTGTTTTCTCAGCAACCGTTCGGAAATTTACTTGTAAATTTCACAGTTTTAATTAGTAAAACATTTTACACCCAACTGCCAAGTAAAATGTGATTCTGTTGAAAAACGACAAAGTTACAGGCTCACAACATTATAGACCAATTCGTCTCACGAAGCACACAACACACACTGTATCTTTCTTCCATGACAAAACATCTTACTACAAGCTAAAACGGTGACATTCATGTTCTAAACGTTGTGCTGTTACGAACTTACGATGATTGCATGTTAGCTTTAGGCTATTACATCCTCTCGTTGTTTGTGAACTCCGCATGACTTGTGTTGTTTCTTTCTCACTGGTAAAGAATACAACTTCTCGCATTTAAGCATGTCAAAAAACCGACGATGGTTAAACGCGATATTAAGTTGGTCATTATCATTCCTCATTAGCATGCATCACCATCATCATCATAGCGATAGGATATTACGTGCATCATTCTGTCTGGTGTGTGAATGCAACACGCTTCAACTTCGATCACAAACGATTTACAAGCGCAGATTCGTTGCAAAAGCAACAGAAGCTATAGATTTCAGAAGTTCTGGTTCCACTTTCTTTACCGATATACTTTTAGCAGTGTTCAACCACGAGATGTAAGGCGTAAGACCTGAAAGACTAGCGCAAGCTTCTGAAAAGCATTTTGTCATCGCGTTAATATTTCTATCGGCGTTGATTTATTTAATCGCCATTTAACGTTAACGCGTGGGTGCGTTCGCTGACTTTGCTAACGAGTTAATTGGCCACCTCTGATGTTTATTGATGAAGTTTCTCAATGAGTGTCTGATTGGCAACTGGGTGCAGTGACAAATGTTTCTTGACAACAATGAATCACGTGAGCTGACTTAATAGAAACTTTACATAATGTACTAAATGATCTGATGCGTGGCAAGTCATCGTGAAGCTGCTTGTCAGACAGTGGTAAACTTTAAAATCCGCTCCACTGTAGTCGCTATAATTAATAGTTGAGCCTAACTTAATAAAAGTTCGTAGACAAGTCATTATTGCACAGGGTGGCGCAGAAAAAGAACGTGAAACATGCATGCTTTATACCAGACACTTTAGCTGGATCAAAGAGGTTACTTCTAAGGGAGAAAAGGGAGGCGCCCCCAAACAAAAAGTTATCATTACACTACTGGTTTATACCCCCTTACACGACAAAGCTGGCTATACGACAGCAGCCAGCTTGGTAAATGTTTGCAATATAACATTGTTTAAACGACGCGATAGTCAGCTCATCAAGCCGGCTCATCGAGCGCTTGTCGAGCACACGACGAGCGCACGACAAGTGCTCGTCGTATCGGCTCGTCGAGCCAGCTTCATTGTGTAAACGGGGAATTAGCAGATCGAGCAATCGGACACTTCCGGAAACAAATAGCATCGATCTTTGCAGTGAAGTCCGATCACATACTTAGTGACAAAGACAAGAACGGGGCAACTACCATCCCCTAAATTTTAGCTTGTCAGAACATTTTCTTTCTGTGAAGAAATTTTTTTCTAAAATACAAAACTAAAAACTTGCAGCTAGAAATCTCCATTTTGGCGGAATTTGGAAGAAGGATTGAAATATTGAGCACTCGTATCTTCTCTGTCGATAAATTGCAACTTTTAGCCTCCATTTCTTCCTTCTAACTTGTTTATCTTATGGCTGACTATTTGTGTAAAAAGTTTACCTTATACAAGTAAAAAAGCATTGTTATGTTTTTTTATAAAAGTATAAAAAAATGATTTTGTTATATATTTTAAAAATGTTTTTAAAAATTTTTGTTACGTTTTTATTATTTTAAAAATGTTTTTGTGCTTTTTAATGTCATGTTTTTTTTTGTTTTTGTACTTGTTAAATCGTTAGAATAAATTGCTACAGATGTGTTAAAAACTGTTAACGTGACTAGTATACTTGGTATTTGTTCTGACATTTAATTGTTTAGTTCATAATTGAGTATGTACCATAATCACGGTTACATAAAATAAAAAAATGCCTAAGGTAAAAAGTAGCGATTGATTTGCAGTTTAATGTTTTTATAAGGTTTCTATAATGTTTTTATAAAAGTATAAACAACATGTTCTTAATGTTTTAATTGCAAATAAATGTTTTTAACATCTATGGTTAACCTCACGACGCCGTTATACACTCGTACAAAAATTGAAACGCCGTGTTAAAGTGTTCAGCACGACTACACTGTGAGGCATAAAAACACACACAAAAAATTGTCGATCGTAACTTGAACATTGATTATCAGATTTTTATAATTTTTGTATGAATATTCCAGACACAACTGGCCATCACCTGGCCATTTATGTTACCTCCTCACCGAATGTCTGTTTTTGCACTACCTGGGGAAAACAAAACAAGCAAAATATTACATTTTTAATTAATGCAAAGTGTTTATGTAGTCGTGCTGCACACTTTAACACCGCTTTTCAATTTTTATGCATCAGCCGGCAGTGCGCCGTGCTTTGTAGACGAAAATGCGTTATTTCGTAGACGGATGCAGATTTTTTACGCGAAATATTGGGGCGCGGTTCGGGCGACATCAGAGAAACACGGGCGTCGGTACGACGTACGTAGAGAGAACCAAAGTAAATAAGTAAAAAAGGAGTCTCGTTTGTATTCGCCTAGTCGCAGCAACAATTTGCAGTTGCATGTTTTGGCTAAGAATTTAACTCTCGAATTTTCTTTTCAGCTGGGATCGTATTTGACACACTAGACCTTAGATGTGTTATTGCCGAATCTGTCGAACGGTTTATAAAAAGGGCACGGATGTGACAGGCAGACGACAGACGACAGACGACAAATATGTAAGGCTATACGAAATCGCTTACTCTAAAACATTATGCCTCCAGCAAGTACAGTAGGCCTATAACGGTGACAAATGCATCGCTTCCACCTCAGAGATTTCGCAGATCAGAAACGGCGCCAGGTTTTCAGAGCGAGGGGGTCCAGTTCATAGTTGTCGATTTACCGCCACTAACCCCACCCCCTTCATCTATCCAAAACGCACGAATTTCAAATTTGCGCGAATCTCATGGGTCGTCCTGTTGGAGGCTAGGGGGTCCGGATCCCTGGACCCCCCGCCGCCGCCCCTGCCGCAGCTCCTGGAGTTCTGTGGATCTGAGTCCATGGACGGCACACCTTCTCTGCTCGTATATTTTTATTTGCTGAAATAGTCGTACGTATGAAATAGCCGTGAGACATGTTTATGCAAATGAGCCACGGCGCAGAAGCTACATGTATGTATACATAGCGGTGCTACACAGCGAATGGGTTTATTGCGTTTAATTGTTGGACTTCGCCAGCCACCAGACATGCATTGAGTGAATAACTGTTAACATCGCATCGGGCATTATTATGACGAAGAACACTAATGATCAAGCTCAGGTTTGAACGATTTCTGACACCGTACAGTAGTAAAAAACATCTAAGGCTTGTAACGATAAATTTTAATAGTTAACGTTCTCCGAAATTAATGTTCATGTAATTAATTTGGATTTAAACCTAACCGTGATAATTGTTCGAGATAATGTTATTTGTCATAACATCTTTAGAAAATTTTAATCAGCTGCCACGAATGCACTCAAATATTATTGTAGCCTTAGTGAACGCTTTAGTGGCCTAATTGTTTGTGGTAAAAAAAACAATTAAAATTTAATGAATCGTTAACATTTTTAATGATTAATCGTGCGATTAACAGTTAATTTCGAAAACCATGGAAAAAACGAAAAATTAAAATATAAAGTTTTTTAACAGAAAGCTCGCAGACGTTCTGCAGTTCAAACTCTCACCAAGGACTCTGTACGGTTATAAATCGCAATATTTGACCTGATCGTAATGTGATCGCCACCAAAATCTATGAACATTATTGTTGTTTAAAACGTTCCCCATTTGTCCGAAAATTTAGCAAAGTCAGTTAATAACGTTTTGTGTAGTTTCACGTAGAAACAGGCACATAATTGGCGACTGTGCTCACGTATAATTTTCATTAAGCGAAAATATGACATCGTTCTTCGTTTGCCGATGTAACTTCTCCACAATGTAAATATTAATTGGCAAATGTTACAAGAAAGCCTAGCTAACGCAAAGGAAAACGCGCGACAGCAGTGCATGTTTGAAGGCCCACTTCCAACAAAATCTAAACTCACCGATCCCAGCAACTGACGTTGGGTATGATGCATTCACAAACACCAGATGGCGCTACGGTCTCGCGTGGTTGCTGCCGTTCGAGTGGCCGAATGTGAGTATTTTGAAGGGGTACCCAAGTTTCACGCCCCCGTACGCAGAATTTTTTGAATGCAGAGGGGCAAAAATTAAACTATAGTGAAAACTAAATTTAATGCTGAAAGTTTCATACGCAGGCTGTTCGAGTGTATCTCTAGCGATTTCGGCGCAATTCGCACTTGAAATGTGTGTCGCAGCCAAAAATCGCCAAAAATCTATAAAAACCTCGATTTTGGCGTTCAAAGTCATCCAAGGTCGTTGCTTTCGGTGCCAATCGAGAGCCAGTGTACGACTTCCTATTAGTGATTAACAGTAACCTAGGCCTTATCTTGCACCGTTTCTGAGATATAGCAGCTTATTGGCTGAAAATCGCAAATTTTCCCCATCTTCCTCTCACTTAATGCTTTCGCTGTCCCCTTTCTTATTTATGGAAAAGCTTTACGGATCCTAAAACTAGAGTTTTCCAGGCAGCCGACGGTAAAGATTTGGTGATCCTAGCTTGCACCGTTTTTGACTGATCCACCCGTGTGGCAGACAGACAGACGGAAAGACAGAATTGCGATGGCTAAGACGCGCTATAGAAATTCAGTGCTGTCGCGCGTAAAAATTGTTCAAACAGTATTTACAACTATATGTATACGTGATAATTAAAATAGATGTTGTTTGCAAATGTTATTTTTTGCGTGCGAGAAGCGGTCCGTTGAGATGGAGGGAACGCGGATTAATTCATCACACAGTAGCACCGATGACCGAGGCCATTGGGGCAGTTCTGTCGAGTTTATTCTCGCCTGTCTCGGTTATGCCGTCGGACTCGGCAACGTCTGGCGATTTCCTTACCTCGTCTACAAGAACGGCGGAGGTATAGGCCTAGCACTAAAAGCATTTACAGGGACACAAATAATAGAGGGCTTACATGTATATGCTATCTAAAATGTCCATCAAAAAATCACTGATTTCGTTTCGCTCAAATTTCTAATTTTCCTTTAGCCTACATTTTGTCTAAAGTTGTGATTTTTTTCTTGTTGAAAATGCTAAATTTCGCAATCGTTTTCGTTCGTTTTTTTGGTACAAGACAAATTCACTGTGTCTCAAATTATTCAACTTCACATAGGCGTAAACGATACAGGCTGTCTGTAGCTACATACACGCCGTTTTAAAATAGTGAGGCGCTACCGCCGTCCAATTCGTACATTATCAAGAAACGAGTAAAAAAAATTCGAATATGGAATTAATCGTTAGTTAAGGATTTATGTTTTTTTAAAAATCAAGTTACTTTGTTTATATCTTTTGTTACATTATGATCAATAAAGATGAATGTTTTTTAAAGTAATTAGAATGTAAGCTGGATTGAAAGCTCAAGCATTCTGTGCTGATAATTATTTCAGGCGCGTTTTTAATTCCTTTTATGATAATGATGCTATTCGTCGGTCTTCCTGTATTCTTCTTGGAGCTCATCGTCGGTCAGTACTCAGCCGCTGGACCACTCAACATCTGGGCCATCTCTCCCCTATTCAGAGGTCAGTAGATGTCTGAGATTCACGAAATTCTGCATGTCCCGGTCATGCGGCGGTCATCTAGGCTTTATCTCTCCCATAACCGTCGTTTTCTTAATTTTTATATTATACATAACAGGACTTTTCATTTTGATTTACCTTATTTTATTTATCGTTTAATATATTTTAGTTATTTTGAGTTTGTGCTAGATCAAACTGACAGCTTGCCCAAATTATTGAGGCTATCATAGTAATCGTGCAAACTTTCGTATTCAAACTGGGGCCGACGCTACCGCGCCACGAATTGCCTTTTTTCAGGAGTTCGCTTAACCTTTCGCTGTTCGCTTTATTCCGTCATAACAATCTTTTGTAGACTTATTGTAGCCTACGTTTAGTATTTTGTGTTCGCATCTGTCGTTGTTTTTAAAACTTTTTAGTGTTTTAATGCTCACACGGTGCTTCGACGGGCACTGCTAAACCAAGTGACGCCGGTTGTGCGGCTGTGTTACCGCAGGAGTCGGCGTAGGAATGGTCGCGATAGCCGTCATAAACAGCATCTTCTATCCAATGCTGATGGCCTGGGCGCTCTACTACATGTTCGCCTCGTGGCAGGCGCGCTTGCCTTGGTACGACTGCGACAACTCCTTCAATACGCCGTGTCAGTGCAAAACAAAGTGAATCAGATACACAGTAGACCATGATGTATATCGCGTTTTCTCAACTTCCGGGTATTATATAGCCTACTTAACTATAGATACAATGTTCGGATTTCGTGTTATATTCATAGCGGTATTCTTAGTCTACTTTCGCAACCCAAGAAACTTTTTAAAAGATTAAAAAGGTTGAAAGTTGTGTGTAGCTCTCTATGGGAAACCCATCGCAGAGTCACGGACCGTCTCCTGCCATAAGCCTGTGGGGTCACATAGTGTTAGGCTCTGTCTTTCACCCAACACAGGTAAATGTATCCTTCCTTAACCCCGTTAGCCAGACAGGTCATTACTCGATTTAACTACCCCGGAGGGATAAATGGCTGAGTTGACCTTGGTATTTGTTGATATCTATAGTTTATCTGTCCGACGACAGTCATTCGTCCAAATAATAAGCACCTGATAAAGTCAAACCCACGAGCTGTCGATCATAAGTCTGATACCTTAACCGGCGTTGCGCCACCAAGCCATAACTAGGCCTATGTATGTGTGGTGCACAGTCTGTTACACGAAGCGAGAGGCTGAAACGTGCGAGAGCGCGTCGTCTGACAACCGTTGGTTCAATGGCACGTGCTACAATACTTCCTTTTCCTGGCTGCTGGAACAAATCTCGCATCAAATCAGCGCTACCGAAGAATACTTCAAGTCGGTTTTGTTTCAGCTTATAAATAATAATAGTAATAATAAAGCATATTTATACACGGCGCCTAAAAGCAGAAGTCACAGGGGAAGGGGGCGTCAATAGTTGCCTTGTGGGATTTATGGCTAACCGATTAATCTGTCGTTAAGTCTCTACCACACAGAAGTGAAAGTCGCAGACACACATGTCGCTTGTCGAGATGATTGCAACAAATCCATTTGTGTCGCTGTAATAGAATTTTAATGCACGGGCAGAGTCCGCTACAACGTCTGCAACAAAATGTCTCAAAGTCGGCATGATGGAATTTGGGCTTAAACTGCACACACGTGAGTTTAGCTGATTGCTGAAAACTAATTTAAATCGATCCTAGTCTTTTTAGTCTCTGCTATCAAAAACAGTGCGTATGTACGATCAATATCTGATGATTGGTGATTGACGATTGACGATGAAATGGCAGTTATAACAATAACGAACGAAATATTTCGCATGTTATTCACGTTTCCTAAACATTGCCCACGTGAATTCGACGAAAAATGCAGTATTTTTAGTTGCAGAAGTACAGCTAAAGTGTACACGTGTAAAACTAAAACTAGAAAAAAACTATAAACCAAAATACGTCGGTTGAATGCCGACATATTATGCGTCCGTCTGCTGCGCAACGTTAACCAAAACCAAACTTTAGCCCTGACTTTTGATCTTCTGCACTGAAAATTTAAAATTAGCTCACCGGTTTTCTTGCTTATCGAAACGCTTACACTAATTTTGTTGTTTTTTATGTGCTGTACTTTTCCAGTAATGGGCCCGTACGGGCTAGCCAGAAGGACGAACGGACGGACGGACAGGCAGTACTCGTAATACGGCCTATTAGTGCGGTGACGTAATAGAATGTGGTTGGGCGTGTAGTAACAGAGTGCTGGACAGAAGTGACTCGATTAACGACACGGGCTACATGAAGTGGGACCTGTGTCTGGTGCTGCTGATGGCTTGGATTCTTTGCTGCCTTGGAGTTATCAAAGGCGTCAGATCCTCAGGCAAGGTATACCTAATCTACCACTCAATCAATCCAGTCAGGTGCTGACTTCGGGTCAGCAAAGATTAGGCGCCTATTTTTGGTTAGTGGATTAATGTTTACTTGATTTTTTTCTTCGAGACAGCGGTTGTTAGCACCGTTTTTCGCTTGTCGATATTTGTATCCGTCCCAGAGATAGGCCTACTTGCGATTTAAGTCGAAAGTTGTCCTAAATCGCTCAGAATTACGGACGACGCTCCTAGCCCCTATTTTTGGCGGAGGGTGACGCAGTCGGGTGTGGGGTTTCAAACAATATCTCAAGAAGTAGGGGCCTACAGTGTATAGAAGGTTGGCCGAAAAAAACATGATGCAAACTTTTTACTCCTCGCGCGCTACGTTCCTAACGTAGTGAACAGGAGTATATGAGATCAATGTAATATTGAGTACCGACCGTCGACCGACCGACCGACCGACCAACGATCGATCTTTGCTTTTGGTAAAGCCTTCTTGGAAGATCTTCAAACGACCATATTTCCACAACGGTGCCAGATAGAGGCATGCGTTGAGGTATAACAAAACAAACGGCAACTAGCGTCATCGACCATTATTGAAAATTTTTCCTCTTAGTTCCTAAAATCTAGCAATATTTTATGAACTTTGGGAAGACAATTTCCAATAACGACCTCGACGCCAGTCACTATTAGTATACTATTAAACGGGTCTTAATAAGACGCCGGGTCTCTACTACAAGCCGAAAGGAACGAAAAAGCTCTTAAAAATACAAAAAATGATGCGCGCGAGGAGTACATTACATTGGTCACTATCTAATAATATTTTTTTTGTTTTTCATATTTTTTCTAAAGATTGGCTGATTTTCAAGTTTCTATCACCAGCACACTCTGAGAAATTTGCAGTAAAGTGATCTTTAAATGTCCCACCATGCAGATAGGTCAGAAGTAAAAACCACCTTGTGTGTGGGTACTGTACAGTGTGGTGGAAAGTTGATGCCCGCGTATACAGTTCTGAGTTTTGGTCTAAAGTTTTGCTGAGAACCACAGTGACAATAGAGTCTTGTTCGCATTTTTATTCCAGACCCATAGCGTGTAAATGGGGCGACTGAAAATGAAGGACCGGCCTGTCAAATTCAAGACATTGAAAATGGCGGACGTTTTTCAACTATGGCTTTTTTCGTAATCCTTCTTTTTCAGGCCTTGCAAATTCAGCGTTTTTTGTGTAAATTAGGCTACTTTTCTTGATAATCACTGGCCAAATACATTACAATGTAACACTGTTCAGGTGGTCTATTTCACAGCAACGTTTCCGTACGTGATCCTAACGATACTTCTCATCCGCGGCGCTTTGTTGCCGGGAGCGCTGCAAGGAGTCAAGTTCTACATGATACCAGACTGGCAGAAACTCGCCACACCAAAGGTTACTTACTGAAACTCAGCATGCGCTATTTTACTTCGCTCTTTTACTTAGGTTTATGACACCAAAAAAAGTTAGCTGCATGCAGTGTAAATTAAGTACGAAATGCGTAGTATAATACTCGAAGAAATGAGTGATCAAATCAAGTGCATTTTTGTGAGCAGCTATTCTAGAAAATGCAGAGAAATATCGATAACAAAATATCTCTGTTACCAATATGGCGTTACATAAGTAAACCTCTCTGTTGCTGTACATTTGCGTAACCCTAACATACAACATTTGATTCTGGGGAAATTTTACATCAACAATGCATAATTTATTGGCAATTAAAAAGCTAAATTGTAGGCAAATCTGCCAAAACAAAGGTAGGTACAGTGGCTTTTGGGAAGTCACCCCAAAACACTTTAGTTTTTGGCGTTTGTGGATGACGATAAACACAAGGATCTGAAAACTGAAATACTTTGAAATGACTTCACAAATGCCGCTGTAACTATTGCCTGCTTTGGCAATTTAAATAAAATTTGGCATATTCATTGCCAATAGATGGTGCATTGTTGATTAGGCAGAATCGGATGTTGTTTGTTGGAGTTACGCAAATATACACTAACAAAGGAGTTTACTTATTTAACGCCATATTGGCAACGGGAATATTTTGCTTAACTTAACTAATAATTAATATTTTTTTGAAAACCAAATTTAGTGTTTCATTTAGAAATTTATCAACGATTGAGTGTACGAAATTTTGTTTAGATTCATTCAGATTTGAGATTTTTATTGTATAATGTTTAGGGGGTTACTTTTTTTCAGACACAGTGTAAGCAGATCTATAGAGCCTACAACCAACGCCGATTGCTATTAACCCGGCGCTGCGCTACATTCATCAAATGAACCGTGTGAACTCTCAGAATACCAAAGAATACCAGAATACCAGAAGGACAGAATAGATGTGCCATGACGATAGCACCACAAACATTGTCTCGTCTGTGTACGGTTAAACTATTGCGTTTCCAACTCACAAATAAGCCTATGTACAAAAAGGACAGACGGACGGAGAGACAGACGGACAGACAGCAGTGAGTATTGCGGTCTAGTACAGTGTGAGGGTGCTGCCTAATGTATCATACAGGTATGGGCAGACGCAGCGGGTCAGGTGTTCTTCTCGCTGAGTGTCGGCGGCGGTGGTCTCATGACTTTCGCCAGCTACAATCGCTTTCACAATAACATCTTTCGGTTTGTTTTGCCGCTTTTTACCGACTGCGTGAGTGAGTGAGTCACACAGCTTCAGTCAGTAAAATAAGTCATTTTAATAGCTGTAGAATCAGTAATTGCTCACTGGTAATAAAAAACTCAATGCATAGCAGTTTTAATTTTTAAACCTTTGTTTAACTCCAGAAGAGCTAAACGTATGGGAGTATCCTGGGACGACATCTGTCTCATGGCAACAGGCAGAGAAGGGTGAAAGAAATGGACTGCCCAGTGTGCTGGTCATAAGGAAAAAAGTAAGGTCCATAATTTAATTGACTAATTGACTTATCTTAACTCGTAACCAGGCCCGTCAAGAGGGGGGTTAGGAGGTGAGTTACCCCGGGCCCCGCAACGTTTGGGGGCTCCGCCGTCGCTCAAAAATATAAAATACACCAAAACACGCCGTTTAAAAATTTAAAAAAAATTTCCACAGGGGCCCCATGAAAATGTTTTCTTGGGCCTTGCTGTGGCTCTCGACGGGCCTGTCCGTGACTGATATGACACACACGCGAAATCCTTGACTTCCGAAATATAACTTATGACCCGCTTACCTATATTATCAGACATAATAATTATTTATGTAAAAACTGTTCAGTTTATATACAGTGTAAGGGTGACATCATGTTTGTAGATATGAAACAGCACAAATCACAATTTAATAATTCAAACTTTACCATTATACAGTCAGCAAAGTTTTTCTGACATTGTGTCATATGAGCCATTGTGCATTAAAATTAATTCAGTCGTTTTTTCCTGTAGAAGACGGCGAGAAAAAAAGGAAAGGAAAGGGAATGGAAGGAAAGGCACAAAAAATCACGCAAGCGTTATATTTCATTTATTCGTGGTAAGCCCCCGTGAACGGATTTTTACCAAATTTTGCGAATCAGGAGACATGCCGGACGTAATCACCTGTGCAAATTTTGGTTTGGAAAAATTAAGGGGTTTGGGATATACGGATAGTCCAATTTTGGGTTCTCCCACTGAAATGGCTGGTCACCCTTACAACAGTGCTGCGCTACCGCGCAGCCTGTGATGCATCACAGAACAATACGAAAACATCGTTCCTGTGTATTATGATATGTACGCGTTCATGTTTAATGTAGCGACGCGCTGTTGGTCGTGGCGTTGGACGCACTGACCAGCATCTTCGCGGGCTTTGCCATCTTCTCAATCATCGGTCATCTCGCTCACACACTCAACAAGCAGGTCAAAGACGTCGTTAAAGCTGGTAGGTCTACACGGTAGCCTATCGAGTGCTTCTAAACTGTGTCCACTGTTCCTCCCGAAACGTCATACTTTGTCATTTGTCCATATCGTTGTTAAGTGTTGATCAATTTGGACCGAACACCATTCTTTCACTGTCACACTTACTCGACATTTGCAGTAAGACTGTCACCAGACTTTAAGGCGCGTACAGAGCGACGTAACTGAACTGAACTGAACTGACACGGTTTAATTTTTGACGAACTGACCAATGGGCAAACAGTAATGCATTGCAGCAGGCAACATCTAACGGCATTGGTGGCCTCTGTGACTACGCGCACGTACGCGTCAACCAGTGACCAGCTGGCTCGCCTTGCGTGCCTGTTGGCCATTTCGTCGAAAACAAAACCGTGTCAGTTCAGTTCAGTTCAGTTAGGAACGCGAATGTCGTTTCAGACTTTTAACACTAAATAACGTTGCTTATAAATATGAAAAGTCGTTTACGGCGAAGTGCTCTTTTTCCGTTTAACATAGACCTGGCAGCCGAAGCCGCAAAAGCTGAGCCGCAAAATGTTCGAGCCTAGCCGCATTTTGTTGGAGCCGCCGCCGCAAAATATCCGAGCCGAGTCGCTCAAGCCGCAAAATGTTCCAGGTTTTATTTCTAAACTGTCTGTAATATTCATTTATTCATCTTTAAGTTGTAAGGTGTAAGATTCGTCGCTCTGGAATCTGGATGCGTCGCAAGAGCTGCTCCTGCATTCTACCCGTTATGCCTATCTGTGAGCATTCTGCTGCTGTTGGGCGGACATTTTGGTGGAATCACATCCGAAAATTAACCTGGCAACTATAACAGTGTGAGGAAATGAGCAAGCGACATCATCGTCATCAGTGTCTGGAACCTGCAAACAAGAAGCTACGACTGCTGGAGAATCTGGAGTCTGACGACGGCGATGGAAATGGTTCCACGAACAGTAGCATCATGCAAAAGTGGCAGCTTACTTAGGCTTAACAATGCTCAGGAAAGACGAAAATATGTCAGTTATACTCTACTGAAGACGTCATGCCAACACATATCCGAACCTAAGCCGTATTTTGAAAGTTTATTTGGCATTAAGCGCGTCTTCCGTACCGGTCGACAGCATGTTCTCTGTCGCTGGCCTTGTCAAGAATTCGCGACGTTCCGCAATTTCGCCGCGCCGTCTCAATCGTGTCTGCTTTGTGCATGACAACTACGCTAATTTATTTTCGATTAAATAACTATAATCAAATAACAATAATGGTACTAGTTGTCATGCACGAAAGCAGATACGGCGACGATTCACGATATGACGATATTAATTACCAATCATGCCATCAGACGGTGCGGCGCGATTGATGAGCGTCACAGGTCTATGAAACTTTGTGTACAATGTGACATCACTGATTTAACAGTTAGGCTGGCTGATCTAATTAGTACTATGTACCATGGTTTGTGTCTTAGCAGTTTATATAACCTAAAGCCTAACGTCAGAAATTTAACGATTTGCGACGATAACTAGGAAAGTCTGCTAGTAAAATACTGGTACCTAATGAGCTGTTGAGCTTGTAAATGTCATGAAACTTTTTTTTTGTTTTTTTTTGTTTTTCAACAGTAACATTCAACGGTGAAGCTTGCCTAGTTGAAAATAGCAAAGTTGCATATCTACTATCGGTGATGCTATCGGGTTATACGGTATCCACACCACTTACGTTCGGGAACGGGGTTACTAGCAATGGCATAGTAGTCATGCTTCAAAGTACGAGCGCATTTTGCGGCTTGAGCCGGCTAGCCAGCCGCAAAATTTACCAGCCGAGCCGCAAAAGTTTGAGCGAGCTATTGCCAGGTTTAGTCCAACATCACTATGCTTTGTGGAACGATCGAGACTCATGTCGTTAGATTAGGCTACTTTAATGACGTAAGGTTAACTAGGTTAGTTTAAGGCATAATATTGAAACCAGATCGATGCTAATGTCGACTAAAGCCCAAATTCCATTACGCCGACTTTGCGACAAAGTCCGTCGCGTGTTTTCGCGAGTTTTTCCCGCGGGGAAGTATCGGTGAAAGTTGGCGTAATGGAATTTGGGCTTTGCCTGTCACCCAATTAATCCATCAATTCATTACTCAATCAATCAAACAGTGCATTTATTTCCGGTTAAAAACACACAAAAAGACAGATAGACAGAAAAAGTGCGAAAAAGTAAAAAAATACAACATCCGTGGACTTACTTCAGTTAAGACATTATTCCTAGGAACGTTCTGCACTATATAATAGTAGTGGTAGTAGTTGTTGTTGTTGTGGTTGTCATGGCTACGTATAGGTGCTGGCCTGGCGTTCATCGCCTACCCTGAAGTAGTGACATATCTGCAGCCACCGCAGCTCTGGGCGACTCTCTTCTTCTTCATGCTCATACTACTCGGAATAGACTCGCAGGTCTGATGATTGCAACTACTACTAGTACTACAACGACGACAACAACAACGTTAATTTTTTTACTTACTTTTATAGATGTGTTTTATCGATGAGAAACTACCGGTGAGCCTATTGTCACATGCTAATTGGTCATACACCGTGTCTCAAAAAAATCCTGGCCACTTTTATTTTTTAAATAACTCTCTGAAACTTTTGTCAGTTTTAATAATTTTTGCCACGCGATATCGCAAAGAAACTTGACGCAAATGGGTATAGCTTAGCCTACCTCACATTAATACTGTTGCTACACTACCTTGTGAAATGCAAAAGTCGTAGGTTGGCCATTTGCAACAATGAATTCATATTGTATAGCGCATGCGTCGGCTCAGAAAATCACTGAGACCACAAAATCATTGAAAATTTGTTACGTATTTTTTACTGACGGTATTCATTTTAATATGGTACGTCGACGAACTGATATGATACATCAACAGCGAGTGAGCTGCTCTGGGTTGTACGTTATTGAATGTGCTGTTGGCGAGTGGCGTCAAAATCCACCGCTTGCGTTCCTGTTGGAGGAGGATATTTTGAGCACATGTTGTGATAAAAATGACGTGTGTAGCACGTATGACGCTATCCCTGTGGAGTTAAGGTACCCCCTTCTAAGACAATGTATCATGGATCCGCAAGTGTAGGCCTATCTGCCAAATGACATGACATACCTAAATCCGTCGAACAATTTAAGCAGGGTGCACGAACGTGACAGACGACAGACGACGGAAAATGTGCAGCTGCAGGCAAACTCGTTTGCTCTAAAGCGATTTCGCCTAATAAAACTACAGAAAATGGTGCTGCGGAGCCAATGGATGTGTGACTGTTTACAGTTCGCCGGCATAGAGACAATAATGACGGCCGTGGTCGACGCTGTTCCACTTCTGAGAAACAAGAAATTCCTCGTTGCACCCTGCATCTGCGCCATACTGTATCTGCTGGGTCTTACCATGTGTACTCGGGTAGGCTAGTAGGCCTATATAGCATTCGCTGGTGTACTGACAAAACCGCGGGAACGACAAAACCTCTACACAGTGATATAGGCCTAAGTTTAGAAAATAAGGTTAAGGATAGGGTTAAGGTTAGGGTTAGAAATTAGGGTTAGAGATAGTGTTAGTGATTAGGGTTCGAAATAGGGCTACGGATTGGTATGGGGTTAGGGTTAGAGATTAGGGTTAGGAATAGGGTTAGGAATAAGAATAGGGTTAGATAAGCGTTAAGGTTAAAGTTACGGTTAATGATTATGGGTTAGTAATAGGGACAGAGTTATGGTTAGGGTAAGGGTAAGAGTTAGGGTTAGGATTCATGTAGTGGGCTAGTTTTGATGGTCCAGGTTTTGACAGGGAACCTAACCTTTGACAGCAATCTCAGGCTTGAAAAGTATGCGATTGCTGTCGAAGGTCAATAGTGCCCAGTCGCGTTTAAAATTTTTTTCTTGTCGAAAAAAGTTCTTTTAAAACTACAAAAGTCGTGGGTAAAATCCTCTTATTTTGAAAACAAAAATCAGGGGGTACTGGAGATTTAAGCACCCCTAATTTCTTAGCTGTTGGTAATTTGCATCTGTCTGTCGAAAAAAACTTAATGCAACTTCTGCCCACTCTACATTCTTAACTCACGAAGCCGATAACAGTGGCCAGAAAATAGCAGTAGGCCCTACCGATAGGCCTAAAGAAAACAAAACTTTGCATAACTAAACGGAATAAAGTAGACGTCACAAATAACGATGTAATTGCCACGACCGTGTCGTCTCAACTAAAACTCTTTTTAATAAAACAGACTGCACCGAGAGTTCTGGCTGTTAGTTAACATTGCAAATAGTTTATGCATTACACGCAGCACTTAAATACGAGAGAAAAATACTTTGTTTCACGAAACGTATTTCTAGTTGATACTTTATTGTTAATCCTCTATTTCAAATGCTGTTTATAATTGAATGACTGCAGGCTGGCATATTCTGGCTGGAGTTGATGAACTATTACAACGCAGGATGGTCACTCATACTGATCGGAATCGCTGAATCAGTCATCTTTGCTTGGGTCTACGGTGAGCCTATTTACACCCTACGCTTACCATCACTCTCCCTAGCCTATTGTGAAGGTGACACAATATGATATGATATGGTGAACGATTTGCACTGGAAAACGGGCAGGAATAGAAATTACCGTTGTGCAAAACCAAAAAAATACCAAAACAGACCGCATTATTTCCTAGTTTAGGTTTTATTGTATAACTGCATGTGTATTTTATGTGTATATGTATGGACCTCGTTGTCTGAAAAAAACTTATGTATGTATGTATGTATGTAAAGAGATAGAAGCATGAAGTCAGACATATAACTAAAAGGAAAAAAATAGCAACAAATAAAACTAGGAACAAAAAATCCAGCTATCGCTTGGAAAAGCCGACCGCACCGCCTACGTTCGAAGCCCAGCGTCCGACTTCCAGTCACGGAGAGATGATTTTCATTTCATTTGAAAGCTAATATGCGACTTTCTATTAGTGATCAGTAGCAACGTAGGTCCTATCTCGCACCGTTTAGCCGGACGGACAGACATACAGACGACAACCATGCCAATAGCTCGACCGTTACTTAAGTACGGTCGGCTAAAAGCTAAAACGAAAAAAAAATCGTAAGCAAGTTTATTAACCATCGTCGCAGACTTCTACTTTACATGTCTGTGCGTCACATAATTACTTGGTGTGTACTTGTAGGCCTACTATGTTTTCGCCGTCACGATGTGCATGTATTGTAGGTGCTATAAAGATAATAGCTGACTTGGAGCTGATGCTTGGGTTTCGTCTACCTTTGCGCTGGTTATGGTGGTTTATTTGGGTCGTCATAACCCCCGCACTACTCACGGTCAGTGATATTCCAGTAACTGAAACTAAAACTGATACTGAAATGATTGATTTCAGTAAAACTCAAACTAAAACTAATATTGAAAAGATTTTCAATACTAATACTATATAGATATAGAAATGATCACGAAAAAAATTTACTGAATCCGTAATAAGAATAATTTTGAAAACTAATACTGAAATGACTGGTTGTTTTTGTTTTAAATTTTTCCAGCGTGCTTCATTTATTTACTTATTTACTGGCGCCAGTGGCAATTTCAAGCTTTTGCCATTTTCCAACCCACAGCTCTGCGACCGCAGGGTCAATGCTCATCTCCATTTTTTTGCGGCAAACTGCAGACACCGCTCAGTTATATGGATAGTATAAGCCACACTTTTGATTCGATATATTGCCTTTACCTGCTCAGCAGTTAAGCCAGTGTGGAATTGTACTGCTTAGTGACAGGCACATGTGTTGTGAACAACTTGCGCAGGGTTGCTAAATGATAGTAGAATGGCTAGGAGTCGAACCCGTGACCCAGCTACCGTGAGTGTAGGTGTTCATGCGTATAACACGGTTTTCACGCCTGAAGAAAAGTTCTGACAAGTCTTGAATTTTTTTCTTTAACTTTTCAGGGCTGAAACCTCCTGAAAAATGAAAATTTTGGATTGTTGTCTGTCTAATGCAATGCATAGCATTCCCTTCCCCTTCCCCTTCTCCTTCCCCTTTTCCTTCCCCTTCCCCTTTCCCTTGCTTTTTCCTCTTTTTTTCCGTTTCCTTTCCTTTTCCCTTTCCTCTTTTCCTTCCCCTATCCCTTCCCCTTTTCCTTCCATTTCCCTTTTCCTTTACCCTTTTTCCTTTCTCTTTTCTTTTCCCTTTCCCTTTTCTTTTCCCTTTCCCCTTTTTTCCTTTCCATTTTTTTCCATTCCTTTACTTTCCATTCCTCT
>Ga0209367_1001240_pt1 | contig 30671 bp, 22 predicted proteins | sample WorMetLIZISLAND2_FD_187412 | JGI IMG/M metagenome (GOLD analysis project Ga0209367, IMG submission 187412) | Marine gutless worms symbiont microbial communities from Max Planck institute for Marine Microbiology, Germany - Olavius geniculatus... ...
GTCATATGGGATCACACAGTGTTACCTGCCACCCGACAGAGGTGAACGCGCCCCGCCTTAACCCCAGCCAGATAGGCCGGTACTCGATTTACCTACCCCGGAGGGATGGAAGGCTGAGTTGACCTAAGCGGTTGGTTACATCCCGAGATGCCCACAGGCAGTCATCCATCGCAGTATAAACCGAGCCCGGCGTACAGTAACTTCGCTGATCGGATCAGACGCGTTACCACTACACCACGCCTACCGCCCATCATAAAGCAACAAAACTAAATCCAGAAATCATCGATGTTCACAGTGACATTCGTTCTGCTGTATCTCAACGTCATCACTGCTTGGACTAGTGCTGCCAGTGCTTCAACAACTAACACCGTATTGAATTTTAACTGGACAACTTTACTGTAGTTAACCCAGTGCACTAATCAACAGCGTAAACTACTGACAGGTTGACACATACAAAAAATGGCACCCTTTTTCTATCTTCCGAAACTGCCACATTTTGCCGAAATGTTTTAAATTAGTATCCTTTCAGCTACAGCTGTAATAAGATTCCACACAAATTTATTGCCGTTCGACTAAATTATGCAAGAAAAAAAAAAGCGCCATTTTCTACAAAACAAAACATCATGCAGTTTACGGACAAGCAAGCAGCTGCAAACTGACCCGAACAATCTGCAGATAAGCTCGCTTGGAGTACTGTGGAACGCGAAGAAAGCAATCCGCGCAGCCACAGTTCTGCGGCCACTCTTCCACAAACTCTGATTTGCCAGCAGAGCAACTAGAAGGCACGTTCTCGACCTCTTCGTCATCGTTGTCATTCTGATGAAGTAAACATCCTTCGGTGTGGGAGGCTGGATGCGGAGAATGATTGTCAATGAAGTGAACATGGTACTGGTGACAGGCAGCTTGGTAGAAGATTGTCAGCCACGTCAATGGAGTCATCGGAGACAAATCCCACTCTAGAACCTACCAATCGATACAACACAGAACAACTAGAAATTTGGGGCAAAGCCCAACGTGAGTCCGCCCGGCGCCCTAAGACCGATTAGGGGAAATTAGGGGGGGTAAAGAGGAGGGGGGAGAATTTCCCCGGCATCAGTCATGTGGCCCGAACTCAAATGCATTGGCATATGCCGAACGCGCTTTGTCGACTTAGGGTAGGTCAACATTAGCGCTTATAACTTGGTTCGTCGTGGACGGAATTTCACAAATTTTTTTTGTTCAACGCCGAAAGGATCGCTCTCGTCAACGCCGTTTAGATTATGTCGTTCTCTTCATTGGTTCCAGAGATATTTGCGCTCAAACTCGAAAGTTGTCGTAAATCACACCGATTTTTGAACGTTTTTTGCCCTCCTAAATTTTAAGGGAAGCAGTGCCCCCAAAATTTGTACTTGCGTTAACACCCCAACCTAGAAACACGTCAAGTGCCAGAGTTTCGTCGGGCTACACTCCATAACTCTGAAGTTATAAGCGCTAATTTATTACGTTTTAAGCCAATTTTTGACACCCTTTTGAAAAAAGTTGTAAAGGGGGCCCCCGCCCCCGGTGGGGGGTGCGCTAGTAAGACTTGGTCATTTTCTAGCGCCTGTAAAAATTTGGGGGCGCAGCACCGTCTAGGTGCCGAAATATGGTCTTCCAAAAAATGCACTTTGGGTGGGTACGATTCAACATCGAGATCTCCAAGGTCACTGGACCAAACTTCACCAGACTTGTTTCGCTTAATGCAGGAGGAATCAAGGTAGACGGAATAAAAATCCAAATTTAAATATTTTCATCCGTTTCGGAGATATTCGCCGACGAACTTCGAAGTCGTCCGAAATCGGACCAAATTTTGCATGTTTTTCGCCCTCAAAATTTTTGGGGTGCACCTGCAAAATTTTAGACCGGCCGGTCAGCTCATGAACCTCGGAGATTTCGCGTTGAACAAAAAATTTGTAGCAAAACATAAAAAACCTAGAAATTTGGGGCAAAGCCCAAAGTGAGTCCGCCCTGCGCCCTAAGTCCGATTGGGGGAAATTAAAGGAGGGGGGTAAAATTTCCCCGGCATCAAAGTCACGTGGCCCAAACTCAAATGCATTGGCATACGCCGAACGCCCATTGTCAACTTAGGGTAGGTCAACATGAGAACCTATAACTTTGTTCGTAGTGGACGGAATTTCACACAATTTCTTTTGTTCAACGCCGAAGAGATCGTTCTCGTCAACGCCGTTTAGATTTGGTCGCTATCTTCATCATTTCCAAAGATATTCGCAGTCAAACTCGAAGGTTGTCGTAAAATGTACTAAATTTTGGACGTTTTTTGCCCTCCCAAATTTTAAGGGGGGCGGTGCCCCCAAAAGTTGTACTTGCGTTAACACCCCAACCTAGAGCCGCATCAAGCGCCAAAGTTTCGTCGGGCTACACCCCCTAACTCCGAAGTTATAAGCGCTCCTTTATTGCATTTTAAGCCAATTTTTGACCCCCATTTGAAAAAAGTTGTAAGGGAGGACCCCATCCCCGGTGGGGGGTGCGCTAGTAAGACTTGATGATTTTCTAGCGCGTGTCAAAATATGGGGGCGCAGCACCCCCTAGGGACCGAAATATGGCCTTCCGAAAATGGGACTTAGGGTAGGTCATAATGAGCGCTTATAACTTTGTTCGTAGTGGACCGAATTTCACAAAATTTTTTTTGTTCAACGCCAAAAAAAATCCTTCTCGTCAACGCCGTTTAGATTTTGTTGCTATCTTCATCGGTTTCACAGATATTCGTGGTCAAACTCGAAAGTTGTCATAAAACGTACTAAATTTTGGACGTTTTTTGCCCTCCCAAATTTTAAGGGGGACGGTGCCCCCAAATTTCGTACTTGCATTAACACCCCAACATAGAGACACGTCAAGTTCCAAAGTTTCGTCGGGCTACACCCCATAACTCCGAAGTTATAAGCGCTCATTTATTCCATTTTAAACCAATTTTTGACCCCCCTTTGAAAAAAGTTGTAAGGGGGGCACCCGTCCCCGGTGGGAAATGCGCTAGTAAGACTTGGTAATTCTCTAGCGCATGTAAAAATTTGGGGGCGCAGCACCCACTAGGGGCCGAAATATGGTCTTCCGAAATATGCGCTTTCGGTGGGTACCATTAAGAATCTAAATCTCCAAGGTTACTGGACCAAACTTCACCGGACTTGTTTCGCCTAACGCAGGACAAATCGCCATAGACGGAATGACTATCCGATTTTGAATATTTTCATTCGTTTCGGAGATATTCGCCGCCGAACTTCGAAGTCGTCCGAAATCGGGCCAAATTTCGCATGTTTTTGGCCCCTGAAATTTTTTTGGGGTGTGCCCCCCGAAATTTTGGACCGGCATTATAAAATTGGGCCTAGTACTGACCATCGTGCAAAATTTCACGCCAGTCGGCCCACGCATCTCGGAGATCTCGCGCTCGGATAAAAAAAAATAAAAAACATCTGCAGTAAAACATAAGTCCTTCCGAAAACTATCGTTTTCGGGCGGACTAATAATAATTTCGATTCGCTATTTAGTATACTCTAATAGTCCATATATTCAAATTCCATGTCAACTTGAACGTTTATTATATCGACAAGATACAATCAGTTCAACGTGCGATAACCACAGTGATGTATTAATTTAGTCTACTGTACAAAACTACTTTATTGACAAATTCGAAAAAATACATAAATCACCGTATAACTGACTTGACGGATTGACAGTATCGCGATCTCGCCCATCACTATTCGCTAAGCTTCTGCGTCAGAATAAATAACGACCAGCACCCGGAAATAATAATAATAATAGCCGACGTGACATCGCGTGGAGGCGGGCGTACAAGCAACAGGATATAGTAGTTAACCACAGACGGACACAAGGGTGGTGGACAGTGGCTTCTATCCACCAAATCCAGAATCGGAATCGGGCGCAAATTTTCCCCCCATCACTTTCGGGCTTAAGTCCCCTCTCTTCGGGCTCCTTTTCACCTTGTCTCACCACATCTGCCCCTTTTCCTTTCCCCTTTTCTCTTTATTTTTCTTTCCTGTGCTTTCCCTGTCACCAAGCAGTATAATTTGGTACCGGCTTCACGGCTCGGACGTAAACAGGCACACCGCGCGATACACTGGCCCCGTATCCGTGGTCTCGCAGTGTAAAAACTGGTGTCTGGCTGAGGGCCTTAGGAAACGGAGATCAGCGCCGCCCTATGGGCTGTAAGGATCGGGAAGGACTTTACGTTTTTTTACGTTACGTGCTTCCCTTTTCGTTCCCTCTTTTTTCGTTCCTTCCTCCCCTTCCTCTCCCTTTTCTTGTGTGGTCCCACACTTTTAGTCTATAGACGGTGTTAAAAGTGAAGATTGCCCAGCGAAAAAATGGGAGAAAGGAGTTTTGATCTACACTATTAAAAAAACTCCTCCCCATTTTTCACACTGGGCGCATGGTGCACTTCAGGTACAGGGATGGAAGCCCCTGGAAGTGGAAAGACGAAGAGAGTGCCATGTTCTGGGGTTTTGCCGACTAACTATTCAGATCCAGATGTTCGCGGGGAATAAAGATAAAAGGGGGAATGCCCGGGACTCGCGAACCAATCGTCTTGTAGCGGAGAGATACGCTATTTCCGGGATTGAAGAGGCGCTCAGTGCACGAGGTCGCTGCTAGCTTATCTACGGCTAACACGTGTCCTATCCAAGTCCGTGTTCGTGTGATGCTCTGTCTGTCTCTGTCCCACCCGGAGTAGTTGATCCTAACAGAAATATACGCAGCAGCAGCAGCAGCCACGACACAGTAGCATCCTCATCCCGCCAGTCTTAGACGTAGCCTAGGAGACGTTATACGTCTTGACTGCAAGCAGCTACGTGTAGCGAATTATAGCGCTCCATTAATACGTGGGACGCTTTGAACCCAATCAAGCTATAGCATACAACCAAGCTTTGTTGCAATGAACGCTTACAAACGTTTTTCTAAAATAAATTTCACAGCCTACTGAGGCTGCAATTTGTGAACGGGCTGACGAAAAGAAATTCCTCCAATCAAACAAATACACACTCACCCACCCAATTCGTCGACTGTTAACAATCATCGTCATCATTTACTCTAATATATGTAAAAAAAATTGCCAGTTTACAACTGTGTGTAAGGACGATGTGATGATATCAGTCTTCTAAAACAGCAAAAATCATTTGGGTAACCTTAGATGGGGCTATGCATAGCATATGCATATGCATATGCACAGGATCCTAGCTTACTGAAAAAGATGCCCCAGATGGCTTCTTTCTGACCTCAAATCTGCATAAATCAGTTTTTCACGACTCCGCTGGCGGAGCTCACAACGCTCCCCCAAACTTCATAGTCGCACCACTCCTCTTCCTTCGACGCCTCGATCTCGGCGCTTCGATCTTGGTGCAGCGCAGTTTAAAATTCCTACCGCTGCCGGTGGTTGTCTTCAGAAACTAGCGGTCTTTGACTTACAATCAGTCTTGAATGCCAAAAAGAAAACGAGCCTCTTTATCTAGCTGCATCACGCCTAATTCGGTCTTAATCCGGCCCTGGTTAAGCTACCAATCCATGTACAATGAATGCAGATCGAAACGTCTGCGTGCCTGTGTTCGCATAATTGGCCGACATTTCGAGAAATTTTACTGTTGGCAGTTGAAAAAATAAACAGGATAAAATGTCAAAGCCCCTGTGTCAGAAATGTGAACAAAATGTGTTCTGTGCGTTATTCTGATTAAGCAATCATTAAACGCTACATTAGATGAAAATTTGATATTTCGTTAGTTCTGATTTCCTCAGGTAGGCCTAGTGCAGGAAGAGACGCTGAGTGAGGTGGGAAATTGAACGGCCATTTTATGGGCTAGTGTGTCGGGAACATTCGTACCAAAAATTAAAATCTGATATTAAAATCCTTTTTCAAGTTACAATGGAGAATGTTTGAGAGGTTTTTTTTCGTGGGGTGCAGTGTATTATTCTGTGACTGAAAAGTAAGCCGATGCGTGCATGCACGATGGCTGCAGCACAAGTAATGTCGACGCAGACGGAGTTGAACGGTGACGGAAAGCAGAAGAATTCACGAAGTACCGCCGGTGCTAATCCACTGTCGATGCCATCGGCTACAACACCGACGACCCACTAGCTGGCACGTCGAACGCAGTTTGTACGTTCGCCCAGACAACACAGTCCTACAGCTCGACCGCCAGCCGTTCTACTGACAGAGAAACTTCAGCGTCGGCGGCCTGTGGCAGTGATTCGGTTATTGTTATGAGACTAATTAACGAGATTTCCTGCTAATGTGTTAACTCTTTTATTCGACTGCGTATTGCGATTCTACAGTTCTACTGCACAATTATGGTTGCATGTTATTAAATCTGATCTTGATCACTGACAGTTCAAGTTGTGCCCATTGCTGACTTTGATTGATGGGAAACGTAGACGGAGCAGTTGCAATTCCGACAGACTTCTGTTAATTTCCGTCAGATGATCATTTTATGCGTGCTCACATTTTCGATTTTTCGTCTACAACATTTTCCCAAAATGGAGGATTTTGAATTTTCATCGCAAATGTTGCATTTTGACGAACATTTTTCGACAAAAAGATTTTCCAGCAAGTTCCCGGCAGCCACAAATTTTGGTTGAGCAATTATTGCCCCCACCTGTCCCAGTGCCACTGTATAAGAAAGTAATATAGGGGTCTAAGTCGTCTTATAGCCTAGGCCATTGTACAACAGTGACTAGCTAGTAGCACAAGCCGGTAGGCGAGGTGGCTCGCAACTGCTAGTGATCACAATTTTGCGGACAAACTGGGGACAGGCAGACAGACAGCGGACGCAGAAATGCAGGCAGGCTGTCTGACAACAGAGGTCGCTTACAGCATTACAAGACAAGTGACATTGGGCGAGGTCAAGTTTTGATAAAATTTTGCTCTGGCCAAAGTCGTAACTCAGGTTATGGCAGGGTGGCCACTCTCCAGTCATGATCAAATTCCCCGACTTTTCCAGACATTTTAAGGTTACATAGACGGAGTATCGCCCCTCGCAACAGTAACGATATGACGTCTATTGGCAACAATTTTAATTATTTTCCAGAGAATTAACTGACCAAATTTAGTGCACTTTAAGCAATAAAGGCAAACAAAAGCGGCTTACTGGCACCGCAAATTTAAAAGTATGGAAGTACAAGTCTGCGAGAGAAGCGAGCAGAAAAAAAAGTAGAGTTGAACGCAAATATTCAACTAGTAATGAACAGTTTTGGGACACTTTTCCCTGACAAGATTTTTCCCTGACATGTTTCAAATTCCCTGACATTTCCAGGTTTTCCAGACAAGTGGTCACCCTGTCATGACTTTAGGCTGAAATACAAGCTGAGTTCAGACTTGAGAGTTGAGACAGAATCTGAAACTCTGAAAACAAACCAAAAACTGCAAAAACATTTTTGAGGGTTCAACAAAAATTTTAGGAATGGAGCTTTTTTAGGGATGGACGCAACTGGAAACATAGACATTCTTTTATGCTAAAAGATATTGTAAAGATCGATTTTGACTGAAAAGAGGCCAAACTGTAGTTAATTTGTCACTTACGTGCAGTTAGTGTGAAAAGAAACAAAATAAGAGATGATGTTTAATAACATTTCTCTTACAGACACAACTCAGCACATGTTTCCACACCAGCCACTGACAGAACAGATCGATGTACAAAACTACTGCACAGAAAGAACTCAAAACAAGCTGAAAACAATCTATTGACACGATTAAAGCCACTGACGATGAATGGTAAGTTATTACCAGTGTAACTCGATTGGTCACAGTTTGTATAAACAAAACTAATAAATAGTAACACAAAGCATCTCAGCTGAGTTGCACGATTTAAAAATATGCAAAAAAAGGAAAAAATTCATGAAGTAACGCAAAATTTTTTTGGTAAATCAGTTAAGTAAAGTTATAAAGACATAACGTTGGTGCAAAGCCCACGAAATCTGAGGCAAAGAATTGAAAACCAGAGAGAAAAATGATGTTTCCCGGTAGGGAAAACAGAGTAGAAATGGTGGATAGAACATAGATACGAGACGCATCAATGCACAACAAAGAATAAATATCAACGTAACATATTTACAAAAACAATTAAATTGCAATCGGTTATCAGCAAATGGCATTGCAACATGACACTAGACGAATGTTGATAATACTGACACAGCGACATGCAGCAATACACAGTGACATTGACAGATAAACTGACAAACACACACATACACAGTGGAAAACGCTCGTATGATACAAAGAATAAGGTTTTGCCCAAAAGCCGACATGGCCCAACCCATTGAATAACAACAACTACAAATTACTACTACTATTACAACTATGACTTTCACTCCAGCTTATCATCAGGAAAACCGCTGTAAACTGTCAGAGAAGAAACTTACCACAGAATTTGGATGCACTTAAAATAAATAAATAAATCGATCAATTGATCAGACAATCAAAAAACCAACAAACCGATCAAAACACATTAACAGTGCCACATGTGGCTAACAAACCATGCAACATTTCTAAAGAATGCATCATACTGATTTCTTACCATGATGCACAAAACCCTTCAGTTCACAGTTTCCACACACTGTATCGAGGGAGTGAGTAAGGTTTAACGTCTCACCCGACACAGTATAGGTCATTTCGGGGACGGCCTTTCCAGGCAAACTTGCACGCACACATAATAATGGAATGCAAAGTTTAACTTTTACAGTAGAACACCAAACAGTGAAAAATGATCTAAACCTAAAATTGTAAGAACTCTCTATTTAAATGTGCATGGGCGAAAGCAATGACAGAGTTCTAATAATCTTCCCTGTTATCCTCCAGACAGTCGTAAATGTATAGAGGGAGAGGAGTGGGATATATGCATTAGCAGTGGGCAGTGTTCGGTGGTAGAGGTTACAAGCCATGTCAGCTTTTAGCAATAACCACATGCAAATACACAGTCCACAGTGGCACAGCGGCATCAAATTCACTGGCGTTTATTTCTGACTGCAAACATTTTAACAACAAACAAAAATGCATTCTGATACTTTCAAGCATGCATTCTCAGACTGTATTCCATTTCAAATGCTGCAAGCAATGATAAAAACATCACATCATATACCAGCATATCAGCTGGTCTGCCTTCATGCATACTTGGAAGTTAGAACAACAGACGGTTTATGGCAGCAGTGTCGTGGGTTAAAAAAAATTAGGGGAGGGAATGGAAAGCCACAAATTTCCAACAGGGGAGATTATGGGTGCTCAAAAATATATCTGTGTCCCTTAATTCCCTCAAATGGGAGATTTTTCGCCCCCAATTTTGCATTTTTGAAAGAAAATTCTCTAACAGAAAGAAAGCTTTTCTAAGAGGCTAAAATTCCCCCTCATCACAACATCAGTGGCTTATGGAAAAAGGTCAGCTGATTTGTATGCGCTAATCTGCAATCCACAGACTAATGCAATGCAAAGCTCTTAATAGCCCCAGCTGCAAATGCATTTTTATTCTTTCTGAGGTTAAAAATTTCATCTCATGGTGACATTTTTGGTTATTTTCTTACACAATGCTTCTTGGTTCTGGGTGATGGGGAAAAAGAGATTCAATAACTTCAATCGAACCCCACCCCTCTTGGCTACAGGCCTAAGCATAAGCATAATTATGTATGCCACAAAACATAGGCTAGGTTTAATAGTGAGTAAGTGAGTGAGTAGGGTTTAACGTCCCACCCGACACAGTATAGGTCATTTTGATGACGGCCTTAACAGGCAGAATGCACATGAACACATAGTAATGGAACAGGAAGTTTAACCTTTACAGAAAAAACACAAAAAACAAGCTAAACCTAAAGTTGTAAAAACTCCACTATACGCGAGCATATTTAATTAAGAAAAATAGTAGTTCTAACAATCTTTCCTGTTATCCTCCAGACAGTCATCAGTGTGATGATGCTGTCTATTGGAGGACAGGGTGCTTCACATAAACACAAAATGCAAAAACAAGCTGAACATGAAATTGTAAAAACAGCACTATATGCACGCATATGTAATTAACAATAATTGCAGCTCTAATAATCTTCCCTGTTTTGATCCAGCAAGTCATAATTTCAGAATGCTGCTTATTGGAGGACGGGGGGGGGGGTAGATTTAATAGATTCATAGTCTTTGCACATTATTCTTGGACCGGCAACAGATGTACAGCAACAATAGTCCACAATATACACACACTTGACCCTTTGATGCTGTACCCAACCGCTTCAAAATGTGCTTCCTTTATCGTACAAATGCGAAGTAACGAAATAACTGTGCAACAAATATGTACAAAATTCACTTGCACACGTTTAATACACGAATACACATAACGACTACCATTACACAGACGGCAGTAATTCACAAAATTATAGAAAAATGGACAGTTATTGCATGAAAAATTAATACAAATCGCGGAACGAACGACAAAACATTTCAACAAAATTGTACAGCAAACATACAGAAACATCTCGGAAGACTACGCACTTACTACAATGACAAACCAAGCAGACAAACTGAAAACCAATTAACTGTTCTTTGTCAATTAACTATTCTATGCCAACAGCACATAACTCAATGATTTACAGTTTGATTGGAGAGCAAAATTAATTACATAAAATATAATAAGCATGTCAGCTGCATTGGTCAGAACATTACAGCTAAAATAATAACATCTAGAGATCTAGTTTGCATGCGAAATAAATAAATATTCTTTGTATACTACAGTGCCGTTGCAAAAATAATAAAATTCGACGATGCAGACCGACTGCAAAAATTATGCACAATGAAACTAGCATCAACAAATGCCAGAAAGAACGCAACAAACGAAATGCATAGACATTGGTAACATGAACAAGTTAACAACAAATGCAAAGTGTAACTGCCAGTGAAAAAGCTGGTCTATCCTCAAATTATCCACAGGTTAACAATAAATGCAGAATAAGAATCGACAAAGAACTGCTGTAAAATGTAATCAGACATGAAATAGAAACACTGTACAAATGTTTTATTCCTGCTTAGCTAATCAAAGCCATTTCTGCAAGTTTTTCTCTATGACGAAGTAAACAAAGCTGAAAATATTCATTTCCAACATACAAATCTCTAAGCTGGCTAGAAAGTTGCTTTTAACACATACAGAAATGGAAGTTAACTGAAGAAATGCACTTGACAGTAATGCATTTGGTACTGCCAGCAATGGCAATGAGGACTGCTAAGAAGCTGAGTATTTTGTGTAATGATTCACAGACAAATCAAGCCACACACACACACTAGTTCATAGACACTGTATTATTGTCTCCACCAAGTGAACAAAAAAGATTATGTGTTCATCAGATTTTCTGTCGTTCTGTCTGTCTGTCTGTCTGTCTGTGTGCATGATGTTCAATAATAGCAATTATGTCATTACCCAACTGGCAGATTGTGCACTGTCTGTGATGTCATCAGCAGCAACGCTTGCAAAGACAGTAGCCAGTGCTATAACTTAGCAGCTATACGATAGGCTAATAAAAGAAAAATTTCAGTTAATTATTTTAATGCATAACAGTACATTGAAATTACTATTTTGTAAAATTCACTTGGTGGAGATATGCACTCTTATGAGCACTTTCTAGTTAACGTACAGAAATACGCTGACTGACATTCACAACTACACAGTGTCCCAAAAAAGCATCTCTGACATTTTTGACTGTAACTTGAAAACCAATTATCAAATTTTGGTAATTTTTGGTAGAAATGATCCTGTCACAACTTGCCATCAAATGACCATTCATTTTCCCACCTCACCCAATGTATGCTTTTGCACTACCTAGGGAAAGCAGATCAAGCCATATATGTGTTGAAATAAACAGAAAACCTGAAAAAACATCCCCGACATTATCGATCGTAACTTGAATAAAGATTAGTAATTTTAATAATTTTTGGCAGAAATATTTCTGATACAACTGGTTATTAAATTAGTGTTTTGGTTTCCACATCACAAACATTTGCTTCTGCACAATCTGGGGAAAGCAGACCAAGATTAATACGTTTTAAAATGAATGTAAAAACGTCATTAAATTCCATCTATCCTAATCTATGAGCCCCAACAGTCAGTCTATTACAAGGTTTGACTGTCATGCAGCAGTGTATCTGCCAGATGAAGTTTAGAAATGTTTGTGAAGTCAAGAAGCAACTGGTACAGCCTGGATTGGTCTGAAGCAGAACATTATCAATACTGCTGTCAAGTGAATGGAGAAGGCGTCTCCTTGCCTGTGTTCGCATAGTGGGCCAACACTTCAGGCAATTTTACTGCAGGCAGTTAAAAATGGATAACTGGATGAAATGTCAGCCAAAGTGTCGGAAATGTAAACAAAATGTGTTTTTAATGTTAATTAATCAATCCTACTGCATTGGATAAAAAGTGATATTTCGCTGGTTGTGTTTTCCCCAGGTAGTGCAGAAACAAACGTTGGTTAAGGTAAAAACTGAATAATCATTTGATGGCAAGTTGTATCAGAAATATTCGTACCAAAAACTATCAAAATCTGATAATTGGTTTTCAAGTTACAGTCGAAAATGTCAGGGATGATTTTTTGGAACACAGTGTACAATATCAGCAGACTTAGTACAAACATCTCGCACTAATTTAACTCAACACGGAGCAGCAAAACCCTTATATGCTGATGAGACAGTATTTGAAATTTGGCTACAGCAATTAATTATAACAATGTTTATTTTTGCAACATCGCATTTGTTCTTGCACTACAACACAACTAGGCTATTTGGTCCTACTGTGTGCTACTTTTCATGTGTCAATATAAATGCAAAATCCAGCCTATGTTTGTCTAATAGCCAACCTTACAATTTCCAAAGGCATTTTGACATGACATTTTGCAGTTGATATGCCAGGTGGCAGCAATGGGTTCTGCTGGATTCCCAACGAAGAAATCTGGAAATTGTTGAAGTGGGAATTGTTATCCCCTGTCACCCAATCAGGTGTCAAAGATCTGAATTTCCCCACTACGCAAATACCACAAAACATCCGATGCATAGTCACCAAGGGTTTTACAGTAATTCCCGACACAATACTGGCACTAAAATAACAGCAAAGACCTCTGAGCGATGAAAGGCAGAAATGTCCACATATACACACACACATACATTCAGTATAACATCACACAATAGTAAGTAAGTAAGGCTGTAGTATCAAATCAATTTCCTAATACACTTCAATGCAGGAGCTGTTAAAACATGCTAAGTAACTAGTGATGAGCAGATACTATGATTCTGTGTGAAGATTGTAGAGCACTATAAAGCTCATCTCTGTCAACAGTATTGACAAACACCAGTGACAGGTTAACTGTGGTATAATGTTCCATTAATTTTATTCCAGATTTGACGTTTCTGCTTACTGAAGGTGCCTGATGCTAAAGTTGAGGAAGATTAGTGACAGACTGGTTAGATAATTTAGTTTCAAAAATTACACCGCCCATCACTACTTGCCTGGCACAAAGCTGTAGATAATTTAGTAATAAGCAGACAAGACCATTTAAACAAAACTGGAATCCAAACGATATTTATATACCCCATGATTATGTGAATTTGGTAATGCAATTTTCAACTCCAAATTCTTACAAACACTGAATTGACACAAATAATAAACCTCATTGATTTAAATGCATGCACCATTCCGGCAACAACAAGATGTAATGGGCCAGTTTGCAGTTAGTCACTATAACCAAATGAAGCTGATGTGACTGGACCATCGATTATTTACCACCGGAGTATTAGAGACGAGCCAATCAGACGACTCCATCGACGTCGGAGGTGTCGAGGTGCTGGATCAAAAGTCGAATGAAGCCCATCTCTTTGCGCGCGTTATCAAACATGACCTGTGGGTCATCCGAGTCGCAGCGTAAACAGTTCGGCGCCATCACCATTGCCAGGTTGTTGGCATCCATCTTTGTGACGGCCGCAATCTCCGGAGCTGCAAATTTCTGTCACGTTGAAAACAAAAACACACACATGGAGTTATCATAGTTAAACTGTTTTTTTTAACTCAGAAGTCTCAAAACTAAGGCTGCTACCGAAATCGATTAATCTCCAAAAATTAGCGGAAAGTAATGGCTTAATTTTCGTAGTCTTGACAAGCGCCAGTCCAAGTCCTCAGATAGCAAGTCCAGGTCCAAGTCCAAGTCTTCAGGTTTTAAGTCCAAATCCAGTGTAACATGACTCGAGTCCAAGTCCAAGACTTAAGTCCAGCAAGTCTGGAAGTATGAGAATATAAAATGAATGGCAAAAATTTTCCAGACACTATGAAATTCCCTCACAATTCGCTAATTCCTGATATTTCATCGATGATCTGCGGCACTGACCATTTTAACTGGTACTGGACTAAAGTAATCTAACACTATTACTAACCAGAATATAATAGACATAGGTATTAGATGCTAAAACAGAAGCAAGCACAATTCAGCAATGAACAGTATAAAATAATTGGCATAGAGTACTATGTGAGTGATACTAAAAAGCCTGCTGACGCAATGTTTAGAAAGTTTAGGAAAGAGACTAAATATTTTCCCTGACATTTCCTAGATTTTGACTAAAATCCATGACATTTAGCGACGTCCCGACGGACGTCCAACGGGCTGGCCTGTAGCTGTGCGCAGGAAAAAAAATAGACGCCTAACGGTAAATTTCACGCATGTGTAGCCATGCCCCTTTGAACCGATTGCAACCAAATTTTGCATGTAGGGTCGGGTGGTCGATGTGATCACTGATGCCAAGTTTTATGGAAATCGATTAAAGGGTTTCAGAGTTACAGGACCATACAAACGCCATTTCATATATTTAATGCTCATCGCCCTTACAACAGTGTCAGCACTACCATGCTGCACTGTGATCTCTGACATTTCCTTGGCATGTGTAAAATTCCCTGACATTTCCCCGTTTTCCAGACAAGTGGTCACTCTAAAAATACTCAACAGGTAAAAAAACAACCACAAATCACAATAATGATACAGCATTTATAAACGAAAAGTGAAATGCAAAAAGCCAACCAACAGACCTGTAGAAATCGTATGAGGTAGGAAAGCACAAGCCGGTTGAGAGACGGTAGAATGCTGACAATCTTGACAGCTTGCTCGGGCGAAGAGTACGCGTCCACACACCGGGCGTAGTATTCGCGAGGGATCAACGGCTCATGTAACTCCCTGTACCAGAGCTTCAGCAACGACGCTATGATGTTGGGGTCAGAAATTGTGTCAACGTCTGATGGCCCGACCCAATTATCACACTGCAGCTTCAGTGCCGTTACCACGTCCGAGTCGCCAGGCACCCTGCACATTCAACAAACCAGTTACTTATTTATCTATCTGACGAAGTCAACGTCCAAGAACATGACCAAACTATCCAAGTCTCCAAACATACTACAATTAAGTAAGTAAAACATATGATAAACACATGAACACATGATGGATGCACATGCTCACAACAACAGAACTAAAACACCTCATATAAAATGTAAGACTACAAAACAACTAAAAATAAAATACAGAACAATAAAGAGATTACATGGTACACATATGTAACATAATTCAAATACAGTTGTATAGAGCTTGGACAATAAAACTCTTCTCTCTGAAATCAACCCAATAAAGGGCAATATAAGCAATACGATGTCATAGAACTGGTATAACTCAATAAATACCAGTATTTACGTGCAACAGCAGCTACTGCTGTAACACGTCTTAGCCATAGCAATTCTGTCCGTCCATCTGTCACATGGGTGGATCAGTCAAAAATGGTGCAAGCTAGAATCACCAAATCTTCACTGTCGGCTGCCTGGAAGACTCTAGTTTCAGGAACCGTAAATCTTTTCCATAAATTCAAAAGGGGTCACCCCGAACGAGGGCACTAAATGAGAGGGGGTGAGAAATATTTGCAATTCTCAGCCAATATGGTGTTTGCAGCAAGATAGGTGGCACCCTCTGGTGAGTACAAGTAAAACACTATACATATTTAGCCGCTGGTCATCTGGCGCCATCTGGCAACTGATTTTGTTTCACTGGGTCTTTTGTGAAACTGTAGCCAAAAGCCGTACGGATGAGATCTACGGATGAAGACTATGGATCACTAGCATACGACGGTGCACTGCGGTTGCATTTAACCAACTTATGTTCTCTTGCAGCAAGATCGCCTAAACTTTTAATAAATTTAATAAATTTTAAGATATCCCCTACTATTGCATCGACAATGTCAGCAAGGTACAAATACATTTTTTCCAATTTAGTTCCTAAAAGATGCAGACTGATGCAATACGAAAAAAAGTAAAAACAGACCTAAAAATTCCCTCGGTAAGCTGGTTCCCTGACAACCGAAGCAATTTCTCTGAGAGCTCTGTCTGAATCCACGGCAGCTGACTGGATGGAAAACGTTCCACCTGCATGTCCATGACATCGTCCAGAGTTCCACCGAACATCGACGGCTGGATTAAAATATGCTACAACAACAAGAACTACTAATAATACTACTACCACAACTGCAGCAACTACCACAATGTGTGTCCACAATGTTATAAAACATGACATCAAACACGGCTAAACTAAACTATGCTGGAACACAACATATATTATACAGCATATGAAAAGTGTGAGTAGCTCTTCGTGGAAACCCATCTCAAGAGCAGCTGAGCGTCACCTGGTTTATGAGATCACACAGTGTTACCTGCCACGCAATACAGGTGAACGTGCCCCACCTCAACACCAGCACACAGGCCAGTACTCATTTTACCTACGCTACACGAACGAAAGGTTAAGCTAAGCTGTGACTTTAGCATGTAAGGCCATGCCTGGTGAACAACTAGAAAACCAGAAGTGCTCTCGTAGAGTGAAAACCTCCACTATTTTCTCCATTGTGTTCTCCAGATGGCAGCACAATATTTATCAGAGAAAAATCCTCCAATCCTATCCTGCCAAATGCGGATCCAAATCACCATCAGAATCTAATCACTGCTAAGTTGGGCCAAGTCTACTGAGTTATTAGGGTTTAACGTCCTGCCTGACAAATTAAAAATTAGTTCGGAAACAGTCCCCCAGCCAATCACTTGATCTGGTATGGAGAACAAAAGTTAATAGCAAAATCAATCTATTAACACAAAAACCGAATACTGCTACTACTATTACACTCCTACTACTACAGTAACTGCTATTACAACGACTACAGACCCTGCTGTGTTCAATCTCTTCAGGACAGGGTTGTACAAGCTCATGTCTTTCAATAATTCGACCAAGCCGTTTCATACAAGCTGATGCAAACTGGTGAAGCTGACCCTAGAAACAACAACAGACAACAACACGCTGCTGAGACAACAACCACAACTATATTACTACTACACACCGTGGATGCTTCTAAGAGCAGTTTAACATAAAGCAGACTAAGGGTTTTAATGCTATGCGCTATATAAATTTGAGTTTTACTTCCCTTCTTAATTGCCTACAGGTGCGATGTACAGACATTTTTGAAGCGGTCATGTATATCAAGGCAACAAAAGATGTGACGACAACAACCAATACTACTACAATTAATTACTACTACTAATACTATTCTACATACAATGTCATACAGTATATACTACTTACTACTGTCATAAGATGCACATGAGCCATGAACCGACTATAAACATTTTTGGTGTGGCCACGTGTATGAAGAGTTGAAGACAGCAGAAGATGTAACAACAACAACAACAACCACTGCTACTATTAATAGTATTAATAATAATACTAATACTAATACTAATACTACTACTACTACTACTACTACTACTGCACGTTGTAATGAAATGCACACAAAGATAATGTTGATGTAATAAATGTTAATGCACAAACGTTTTCCGTGTGGTCGCGTGTATCAAGGCAACGGAAGATGTGACCCTCCAGGTATGACTGGAATTTCGCTGACGGTGGGAAGAACGACAAACAGATTGCCAGCAGCTCCCAGCCATGCAGTAAACTCTCCCTATCAACACAGCAAAACACATCAATATACAATCATCAAACGGTTTTAGTTCCAAAGCCTTCTGCAAAGATCTGGCTGCAAAAGCAAATCTGACTAAGTGCCAACAAGTTTATGTCTAAAGCCTAAGCTAACGATGCAACATATTGTTGCATCTACGCAATTAACTGTTATGCAGCGCAGGCATATTTACATTTCAGGAGTATTTATCAGCAGCATCCTGGTTAAAAAAGTAGGCGGGGCAAAAACAGTTTTGCATTTTTCCAACACAGACACTGCAATGACTGCACATTTCTGACAAAATGCTTAAAATTTTAACTTTATCCTAAAATCCCCCCTCTCACAAACGGGGGTTTTTGAAACCCAAATATTGCATTCTTAAACCAAAATTTTTGGATAAGAAGGTTTTCCAACAATTTTTTGACAGCCCAAAATTTAGAAGAAAGAGGGGGGCAATTGCACCCTGCAACTGCGACCTCTGCCACAACCCCACTCTGTAGACAGGTCAATCACATTCAATCTATACGGTGGACCATAAAAAACGCGGCACTTTATTTTTGTCCATATCTTCACCAATTAATGACCAATTTTCAAACCTACGCACTCTGCGAACAATTTGCAATAATGTGGTTATTATACATCCCACCACACCATAAATATGTCTTTACACACTACCTTGTGAAATATGAATGAAATATGCACGTATAACAATAATAACAAACAAACATATTAGTAAAATTTAAAAAAAACACTTCTGATCAACATTGTGGTGTGTGGGTCTAACACAGTCTAGTGTCATACGGATTATTCGCCACAATGTTGGTCTAAAGTGCTTTTTTCATTTACTTAAATGTTTGTTATTATCGTTAGTAGTGTAAAGATGCATTTACGGTCTGGTGGGATATATAATAATCACATTATTGCAAATTGTCCACAGAGTGTGCCAGTGAAAAAATTTTTAAAATCGGCCAATAATTGGTGAAGATATGGACAAAAATAAAGTGCCACATTTTTACGGTGTATAATGATAATACACTGCACATCATTTGCCCCATAGTTTTGCATTGATGAGCAAAGTTTAGCTACAGAGTTACTGCGGTCGTTTGACAGATTTGTCACATATAACCATGCAGTTACCCAACTGGCTAAATTTGACACAACAGAGCATCAGTAAGATAATAGCAAATGCATTAATCAACAAATGGTAAGCAACCAGCTTAGGCTATTGCCTAAACAAAAAAAAACACCCCCTTCTCCAAAAAATATGCATATATATTATATAAGATGTTTAATACAAAATAATCCACAGAGAACTGAGAAATAATACATAAAAAATACGATTCAGTTACGCAAATGGCTTAATTATATCAGTGAAAGAAGTAATGGTATACAGACTCTCGTGGGTTTCTAGTGGTCTGTCGACAGATCTGGATGAAGATTTCATCCCGCAGCTCAGCGATGGCCGATCCCTTCATGACGATGTCAATCAACAGGTTTGTGGGTGGAGCTTCCCGACTCATCTTTCTATCACCCATGTACGCCTGGATCAGCTTGAACATCTCTGCAGCTTCCTTCTTCACCAGCTTGCTGTCCGTCTTTATCATCGGCTTCTGAATCAGATCCTGTGACATCCAGAAAAAATATCAGTCAATCGATCAATCCATCCATTCAGCTATCTATCACAATATGAATGATAGTTCAAGCCCTGTGTTAACGGCAACTTCTCTTTCCTACAGGAAAGCCAAAAATGCAATATATACAGTCAATGTGATGCGAGCAATATCACTTTTCGTGATTTTTGCTGTTTTCGATGTGCTAGTCCTTGCATGTTGCCATAAACCAGTGTACAAACTACTGTTTTGTACGTTTATCACTCAATCAACCAGTCTGTCATTCTCAACAGCACAAGAATATAACAGACCCGTGTCCAGATAAGCATGCTGCCGACTGGGACTGTTTTGCCAAGAATTCCTTTACGATGTTCATTCAAGTTTTCCGACAAATATCGCTCAATGTCCATCTGCAACATACACAAATTGATACTGTTTCATAGGCCACTGGAAAATAAACCTGTTGTCTGGGTGGCAAAAAAGTCTTGCAACTCATTTGCTTAATGAACACTATTACTTGCAATTTTTTTCCTATTTATCAGCTTATATTTGATGAATCACTCAAAAATATGTTACTCCATTTTGAGCTAGACTGTGAAAGTTGACTTTATTGCCTGAGAACTTTTATGTAGCCAGGGACAACCTTACTTTAATCACGTTAATCACAAACCTGTAAAAAATAGAGTCCACTAAAAATCTTGGTCAGTGAAGAACAGTTAGCAACTTGGCCGACAAAAAAAGTCCAAGGTAATTACTCCAATAATCAGCTTAGGGTCTTCATCTGACTCAAGTGCAACATCATGTGAAAAGTACATATGTACAAGTTCATTATGAAGGAGTGAGAAAAAGTACCAAGCATGCTCCTATACAGACAAAGGATGAAATAAGACAAAAATAAAAACCGAGAAAAAAGTAAATCAACGACACCCAAAAAGACTAAAGACTGCTTGGAGATGGGACTAGCATTAATGGATGCAGAAAGACTTGCACATGACAGAAACAGTTTGAGATTTGATGTATAAAAGTTGGGCTGCCAGCACAAGCTGACTACATCTTCGTCATCAGGGCATTAAGTCAAAGCAAATCAAATCCAATATAAAAAGCGCTCTTGCCTGCTGAAGCAGAGAGTCGGCGACTTGGTTGACAATAGCATTACCAGGCTGTTCAAGTGCACCGAACGGAACAACCATCGACAGTGGTCTCTGCTGAGCTAACTCTGCCTGAAGACTTAACGACTTCTCCAGTGCGCTCTGCCGCACCTGCTGCTGGGGAATACCCACCACACCCTGCGAAATACCACCCACGCCCGCACCCACACCACTGTGGGAAATACCCATGCCCACGCCTCCGCCGGCAGCCAACGACGACCCGGGTTTTTCGGCCCACTTCCGACGGCGCAGTGACGGGTGGTGGGTTTCGGCTGCTGCACTGGTAAAACCGGTTGTTGTTGTCACAGACGATGAATTAGCAGGGTGGGATGTCAACTGCTGATCACAATGCTGCTCTGTACTGGGCTCTAAACACGAACCAAGTATCAACAACTGCTAGTACTGTCGCTATCTTTAGCATTTCTTTGCTACCAACAAATTCACTGAAGTGTAACCAAAGCAATATACAGACAGCTTAAAATTTGTGGATGCACGGCCCACCGTGCAGCAATTTTTCAACCAACTTCATTCCTAACTTTTCACGTAACTTTGAAGAGAGATGGAAAAAAAACAAACAAGAGAGAAACCTCCCTCCTTCAGATAAAGCAAGTGCTTAAGATACAAATAAATACATACAACTAAAAAAGTAAAAATAAAGCGTGCCGTGCACCTCCAGGGTGTAAGTGAGGTGCTCCTTTCCCTTTCCGTGGCTGTTTCGCATGTAAGTGGATAAACCACCGAGTCTGTGACTCATGGCCAGTGCGATGCCAGACCTACGGTAACCTTTCCAGCCGCGGGGCATCACCGCCCTTTAACCGGTACCAAATTATACTGCTTGGTAAACAGAGGCACGTGTGTGTGAACAACTTACCCAAGGTTGTTACCTGACAATGTTCTAGGCCAGAGTCGATCCAGGGACCTTTCGGTCACCAGTCTGGCTCGTTACGTTACACTACCATCTACCAAGCAATACTACATACAGCTGCAAAGACAAAACTACTCCGTACGCATTTATTTGCCATGTTTATTCAACAGTACATAGTTAACAGGAAACAGTGAATTAAGAGATCATGTTGTGTATCTGACTGCTGGATGCACGAGTAATTATGGTACGACATAATAACAGTTCACGTGGGTTTAGTTAAAATTTATAAGCAAGTGACACGTACCGCCATCAAAGTCAGGTTGTCCTGAGATAACATTTGAGCTGTGTACAACGATGTCGTGGCAATTGACATAGTCGGCTGCCGGTGACACGTGGTCACGTATTCGCAAAGTCCCGTCACCACTCCGGGGAAGGTCATCAAGATTGCCTGGGAGCTCGCGGACTGGTTCAATGGACCTCTGGGACTGTTCCATAGTCGGCTTTGCCGCACTCCCTTCATGTACATCATGGGACTCGCCAGAGGATTTTGACGAAACATTGACATAATCTGGTTCTGGATGGTCGCGCATGGCGGACGGGCGTACAACCCCATTTGGAACTGCACCTGCTCTTGCAGGAGCGTGAATTTCTGACTCTGACTTAGGCTTTCCCCGCTGCGAGCGTCGAACTGGCCCGCTCTGATCTATCAGTGGCGAACTATCAGCCGACTTGTTCTGCTCTGCATGCCGTGACGCTGACCCCATCGAAATCCCTGCAACACCCATCGGACTTTCTGCTGAAATCCCAGTCAATCCAGCTGTGTCCGACCGTCCCTCAGAGGCTGGCGATTGGTTGAAGTTCTGGGCTGGGTGTCTTAATGGCTTAGAGTCGAGGGTGTATTGACGACGTATTCCATTAGTGCTGGCATCACTACTGGAAGATGACATCGAACTATCACTGTCCACATCATCCTCTCGATCATCAGCGACCAAGCGGACACCAACACCACCACCGCTACCAGCGGACCTCCTCCCAGAATCATTATTCCCAAGGTAAGAGTGTGATGTCTGGAGCGTCTGAGCACCGCTGTGGGACGGATAGTAGCGCCCAGAGTTGTTGCTGCGCTCCGGCTGTCCACGGAGCTGGTACCCATGGTTGAAGGCCGATGCAGCCATGGTATCAACGTGCCGGAATGCCCCGGATGTGGGGTTTCCCCCGGCGTCCCGCCGATGGACGCTGACGTAGGACGGATTGGTGCGTGGGAAGGCACGTGGCTTGGGACGTGGGGTCACCTGTACGGCCGTTATCTGCGACACATCTGGGTACTGGCCGGTGGCGGGAGAGTAGGTCAGGCCGCGACCCCCGATGTCCCCTCGCATCATTGGACAGCTGTCCTGGCGCTGGAAGTGAGACGAGGCCAGGTGGGCGTGGCCTCCACCGCCGCCGTTGTCACGTGACACCAGAGGTCGTGCCTGCGGAGAGTCAAGGGATCTCTGTGGTCCGGTAGCTCCAGGCAAAACCCTGGACTCAGAGACCCGCCTGGATCCGTGCGGGACTTCTACGTGCCTCTGTGCCAAAAAACTGGCGACTGCAGCATCTGGTTTACCTTTGTCCAGCGTCGACTGCGTTCTCCTCGGATGATGACCATGATGCTAAGACAACACACATTTGTAAAGTCAATCAGACATATGTTCAGCAAAAAATAACAATTACTTTCAAATGTCTCAACATGTTACAGACCTTCCTATACAAGATGCAACTAGTATGAAACAACGAATATCAATACGAAAAAAAAACAGATATATAACGAACACAGCAAGCAAAGAAGTAAGTAATTAACATAAGGTGTTACCTGTTAATTACCTCAAAAACGGTGGTAGTAAAATGATAAGTATAGACAAAGAGTGTGCTGCTTTAAGAGAGGTATAAAGCACACAAATAGACTAATAAGAAGCAATAACTACTAATATTACATAGCAAAGTTTAAGTTAGAAACTGGTAAAACATTTTCATGCTGGCAAAGGCTTAAGAGTTTTAGGCAGACACGGAACATTACATTGCATGGCTGTGAATATACTGACTCACCACCAGAGGTGGTAGTGGTCAAACTTCCAAGTATTCAAAAAAACCTTGTATAAAAAAAACAAATACTTGGAAGTTATTGCTGATACTGCTACACTGTATATGATCAGTTCTGCAACACAGCAACTGTAAGTTACTGATACCTTAAATGTAAATTCTAAATCAAACTCTGGCAGAGACTGCCAAACACCTGTCTCTGCAGTGCAGTTTAAACCACCTTTGGCAGAAAAGTATGGACCTTGAGTTACCTGTACCTGTTTCCTTGGGGCGGCGGCGGCGACAGGCGACGGGACAGCTGACTGCTGCTGCTGTGTTGATGCTGATGATGAAGATGGATGATTGACAGTTGCTGAGCGACTTACAGCAACGCCACCACGACCAACTCTCTCATGCCTCCTCGCACCAACCCCTGCCTCCTTCTTCTACCACCGCACAATAACAACAACGATTAACAGCCACCAAAGTAATCTGACAATAGGCGGAACAGAACTAGCTACTTGACTGCAATTTGTAGTTGCATGTTTTATGTTTACAAGATCACCCTTGTCCTCCATGTTCCATGTTCCATGTTCCAATGCGGGGCAGGGCAGCCAGTGCCGCCCCGTAGGCTTAGGCCGCCATGTGCGCCCATCAGCCATTCCCAAAAGGTTCCCAGCAAATATACTGGGTACTGAAAGTCATAGTGAGAATAGCAAAGAGCACAACTACCCCCGCTCACATGACTACACTGCCAGTCAGGTCACATCGCCCTGACTAAGCAAGTACTGTGGGGCTCACCAAAAGACTTACGGTCCCCTCAGTTAATCACGTGGCAGGCGATCCAACCTGTTCAGCAGACAAGCAGCATGAGCAGTGCAGCCAAACCACCCCCGCCACGTCCTAGAGCCAAATGGGGCAAAGGAGAGCCCATGCAGGACTTCCAAGCCTGACAGGAAAACCGTAGTCCCGAAATGCAGTGCATTTGGTATCTACTGGAAGTCCTTGTCTGACTCATCATCCTCGCACGAGACTCTCCAATGCTCCGCCCAACCCAAGACACGACAGGGAGAGCGAAGCTACCCAGCGCACACGACCAGCCATGGGTACCTGTAAGATCCCAATGAACCCCCATCAAGGCATGACCTCAAATCAGCACCCTTAGCTGGCAGAGGTCAACCTTCTTATGCTACTTCATAGAAGTAGCTACTAGGTACTGTTGGTCCACGGTGCCTTATTCTGTATTATTCGGCACAACCCTTCAGAGTCACCTCACAAAGGGCTTCCTCCATCGGCCAGCCAGAGGACGTGCCCCTATACGCCGTAGTACCACCAGCGCGGGGTCACCCCTGTCCTAGTCCCAATGTAGTTCCATACGCAATATGCAATATTACTGAACAATCGGCAATAATTTTTTGTACCTTTTGGTTCTGAAAAATAGCCTCGAAAATAACACGGCTAGACCGAGACCGATGGTCAGTTAGCGCGAAGGAAGACGCATTACAGGCACCAGTGTGTCAATGATGACCATACTAAAGCAGCTAATGCTACTACACTGTGACTCAAAAAAGTATCCCCAACATTTTTCGACTGTAACTTGAAAACCAATTACCAGCTTTTAATAATTTTTGGCACAAATATTCCTGACACAACTTGCCATCAAATGACCATTCAGTTTCCCACCTCACCCAACGTTTGTTTCTGCACTACATGGGGAGAGCACAACCAGCGAAATATCACTTTTTTATCCAATGCAATGTGATTGCTTAATTAACATGATGCATAAAACACATTTTGTTCACATTTCTCACTCTGTGGCTGACATTTCATTCAGTTGTCCATTTTTCAACTGCCTGCAGTAAAATTGCTTGAAGTGTTGGCCCACTATGCAAACAAAGGCAAGGAGGCACTTTTTCCATTCATTGAGAACAGCATCGATAATGTTCTGCTCCAGACCAATCCAGGCGACTCTACCAGTCGCTTCTTGACTTTGCAAACATTCCTAAACATCATCTGGTAGACACACTGCCGAGGGTCCTGCTGTTGGGGCCGACAAATTAGGACAGATGGAATTTATTGACGTTTTTCGTTCATTTTTACGCGCGAAAGCAGCTACTGCTTTCACCGCATCTTAGCCATCGCAATTCTGTCTGTCTGTCTGTCACACGGGTGGATCAGTCAAAAATGGTGCAAGCTAGGATTACCAAATCTTCACCGTCGGGTGCCTGGAAGACTCTAGTTTCAGGAACCGTAACGCTTTTCCATAAATTCGAAGGGGGTCACCCCAAGCTAGGGTGCTAAATGAGAGAGGGTGGGCAAAATTTGCGATTTTTGGCCAATAAGTCGCTGTATCTCAGTAACGATGCGAGATAGGGCCTAGGTTACTATTAATCACTAATAGGAAGTCGTAAACTGGCTCTCAAGTCAATTGGCGCCGAATTCAATCACGTTGAATGACCTTGAACGCCAAAATAGGGGGTTTTATGGATTTTTTTGGCGATTTCGGGCTGAGACGCAAGTCTATATCATTCACAAGGTGGCGTCACACTACTATCGTTATGCGATTCAGATACAGAATTTGGTATTTGTATATTAACTTAGCGTGAACGGGAACTGCTATAGGCTTTCGCGCATCTCGTGAGCATTAGCTCAACTTTCTTGTAACACGTATTATGCTTGGTCAGCTTTCTCCAGGTAGTGCAAAAGCAGACTTTGGGTGAGGTGGAAACTAAAACATTTATTTAATAGCCAGTTGTCACAAGTTGTGTCGAAAATAATTTTGCCAAATATTATTAGAATCTGCTAATCTTTATTCAAGGCATGATCGATAATGCTGGGGATGTTTTTTTCAGATTTTCTTTTATTTCAACACATATTTCACTTGATCTGCTTTCCCTAGGCAGTGCAGAAGCATACACTGGGTGAAGTGGGAAACTGAACGGTTATTTGATGGCAAGTTGTGTCAGGAATATTTGTACCAAAAATTATCAAAATCTGATAATTGGTTTCCAAGTTACAATCAAAAATGTCGGGGATACTTTTTTGAGACACAGTGTAGTACTACTGCTGCTGTCAGATTCGCGGAAAGCCTAGACAACGCCTGGTACCGACCGACCGAAACGCTCAGAAAGTGTTAGCGGCGGCCACTGACTTCCTGGGCCTGTTCGCTAGGTGTCAGCACACAACAACACGTGAGAACGTTAGCGTGTTACGACCCACCCAGCCACCAAGGTCACTCACTCAGTCACACTCCTACCTTCATTCAGCTACTCTCAGTTACTTACTTACTGGACAGCTGCGGCGACTGAGTGGCTACTAGGTGAGAACATAGGAGATCGGGCACACGGCGCATGGTACTAAGAGCACCAGAAAGAAACGTAAACCAGCTAAAGACCGGTTTCCAACTAACGCAACGTACGCAACGTAACAATAGACACCGCTTCTATCCCTGCGTTTTGGCCGTTGCGTCAGTAGCGTCAAATAGGCTCACAGTCAAGCAGACGAGCCAAATTGTCCCTTCCCCCTTATTTTAACCACTGGTTAACAGTATGCATAATCGTGAATATAACTTAAATACAGACTAGACTACGTTAAATGCAACAAAACCCCAGCCGTTGATAACTGTCGACCGTACTGTATTGCCTGGGCCTGAAGATCAGTAAATGAAAACTTACAAGTTTTTAAAACATATTTACAAAACTTTTGCTATAACGCAAACTTTCAGCACCTGCGTTATAAACTGCTTGGATCACGTGACGTCATCGACCACGTGACCATTAGAAACGAATCTCGTGTATACCAATAAGATTAGCATTCAGAGTGACGCTAAGCTGCATTTTTCATTCAGTGCATCACTAATATTCAGCAGCAGCAGCAGCATCACTTCACGGCACCAAGTCACTCATCACTGGATCAAGCCATGTCCAGTGCCCACCATTATCTATCCCCCCAGAAGGAAGAGAGCTACCAATGCTTAAGGGTGGAGATATGAATCTATGTATCATACACAGAGACTGTGATATACCAGGCCTCAGCTTAATCTAATTATCCTCAACAGATGTACATGAAGTAGAGCAGTTGCGATAAACCTGCAAGGTTATAGCTACCTAGCAACTTGTGCCAAGCTACTGCAGTTCATTCCATTTTCCACGAGTCAATAAAAAAACTGTTCAAGTGTTGAAGGCGGGAAGGCGGGTACACTCCCTTATCTTATGCCCTTTCAAATTCCAGGAAACGGTAGCATGTCCTTCATAGAGCCCACAGTGAAAATTTCGTGATACTAGCTGGCGCTGTTTTGACGGCTGGGTAGCATTTCGCCTAATCTTTTCTTTTGATAGGCGAACCAACAACCTCGACTTGCTTTGTCGTTTCTTTCTTTGCCTATTTGACAAACTTTGTTTTGTCGTTCATCATTTTTTTCTGTACCGTTTTTTGGGCCGACCTCTAAGCTGTAAGCTTAAGGTCGACCCTTTGCCGTCGTTGTCGTCTGTCGGACGTCGGGGGTGCGGTCGGCCCCAGCTTAGTGACAGCTGAGAATCCATGTCATTTGTTCCTTCCATCGCTACCATACGTGCACTTTCCCGCATTCTCATGCTTGACTATGATAACAATTAGGAATATCACAATCTTGCAGATTTGATTTAGTTTCATGTTTAAATATTTTTCTTTTTGCTACTTTTTTGTATGGCAAAAAGTGAAATTTAAGGACAGAGTTACTTCTCAAGGTAAAGCAATGAAACAAAACAAGTGTGGTGGATGATTTTTATATGGCTGGTGTTCTAACAAAATATAGTAGCTTTGTGCCAAAAATTATAAACATAGCTTCGAGCACTATAGTACCCCTAAAAAGGCAGAATAACTCGAAAACTAGAGATGACGTATGTTCACTTTTTTCGCTAGAAAGACTCAGGAAAAAAGATAGCAGATTCCAAAAATGCCACATTGGAAAAAATCCTTCCTTTGCGGAGGGTGGCGTCTGCCCAAGGGGAGCTGACGTGCTTGTTTCACTTATATTCGGGTTTATAGGACAAGAGATCTTTGGCCCTAAAACCTGAAAGTGTGGGACTTGTGGAAAGTGTGGCTCCAAGCGCGAGTCGAGTGATTTTTCTTAACCTCCCTAGTAATGCTCTCAAACCGTAAAAATTTTACAGCCTTGTGCTAAGGGTTTAAAGCTATTTTTTTTCAGCCAGTATTTTCTGTAAATCCTTAATTCTGTCAGAGACACTAACTCTGTTAAATTCTGTAGTGTTAGAGTTATGAAAATATTTCTCAGTATTTTGTAAAAGCTTTAATTGTGTTAAGCTGAATGTTAGGGTTAAATGTTCATTGTTCAGCTCAAATTTGCTTGAATTGAAAACGGTAGGCTAGTTTTGCTAGACTGTGAATATGCAAAGCCTCAACGAGCTTGTCAAAGAGGCAAAAAATGACAAAGCAAGTCGTTGTTGTTGGTCCGCCTATCAAGAGAAAAGATTGGGCAAAAGGAGATTAGGAGAAGCTAGAAATTTGGGGCAAAGCCCAACGTGAGTCCGCCCGGCGCCCTAAGTCTGATTGAGGGAAATTAGGGGGGGGGGTAAAATTTCCCCGGCATCAAAGTCACGTGGCCCGAACTCAAATGCATTTGTATACGCCGAACGCGAATTGTCAACTTAGGGTAGGTCAACATGAGCGCTTATAACTTTGTTCGTAGTGGACCGAATTTCACAAATTGTTTTTGTTCAATGCCCAAAAGATCGTTCTCGTCAAAGCCATTTAGAAATTGTCGCTATCTTCATCGGTTCCAGAGATATTTGCGCTCAAACTCGAAAGTTGTCGTAAATCGCACCGATTTTTGCACGTTTTTTGCTCTCCCAAATTTTAAGGGGGGCGGTGCCCCTAAAGTTGTACTTGCGTTAACACCCCCACCTAGAGACACGTCAAGTGCCAAAGTTTCGTCGGGCTACACTCCCTAACTCCAAAGTTATAATGGCTCATTTATTGCATTTTAAGCCAATTTTTGACCTCTCTTTGAAAAAAGTTGTAAGGGGGCACTATAGCTTTATAGTTGTAAGGGGGCCCCCGTCCCCGGTGGGAAGTGCGCTTGGTGATTCTCTAGCGCATGTAAAAATTTGGGGGCGCAGCACCCCCTAGGGGCCGAAATATGGTCTTCCGAAAATTGCGCTTTAAGGGGGTACAATTTCACATCTAAATCTCCAAGGTCACTGAACCAAACTTCACCATACTTGTTTTGCCTAACGCAGGAGAAATCGCCATACACGGAATGACTATCCGATTTTGAATATCTTCATCCTTTTCGGAGATATTCGCCGCCGAACTTCGAAGTCGTCCGAAATCGGGCCAAATTTTGCATGTTTTTCGCCTCCGAAATTTTTTTGGGGTGCGCCCCCCAAAATTTTGGACCGGCATTATAAAATTCGGCCTAGTACTGACCATCGTGCAAAATTTCAAGCCGGTCGGCCCACGCACCTCCAGATCTCGTTCTCGGAAAAAAAATAAAACTAGAAATTTGAGCCATTATAACTTGGTTTGTAGAAGACCGAAGTTTACACAATTTTTTTTGTTCAACGTGGAATTAATCGTATTTGATAACGCCGTTTACCGCTTGTCGATATCTCTATCCAGTTTAGATATATTTGCGGTCAAACTCGAAAGTTGTCGTAAAACGTACTAATTGTTTTACGTTTTTTGCCCTCCCAAATTTTAAGGGGGGCAGTGCCCCCAAAAGTTGTACTTGCGTTAAGACCCCGAGCTAGAGACACGTCAAGTGCCAAAGTTTCGTAGGGCTACACCCCCTAACTTTGAAGTTATAATGGCTCATTTATTCCATTTTAAGTTAATTTTTGACCCCCTTTTGAAAAAAGTTGCAGGGAGGCCCCCGTCCCCGGTGGGGGGTGCGCTAGCAAGACTTGGTGATTCTCTAGCGCGTGTAAAAATTTGGGGGCGCAGCACCCCCTAGGGGCCGAAATATGTTGTTCCGAAAAATGCGCTTTAGG
>Ga0209367_1001241_pt1 | contig 30648 bp, 15 predicted proteins | sample WorMetLIZISLAND2_FD_187412 | JGI IMG/M metagenome (GOLD analysis project Ga0209367, IMG submission 187412) | Marine gutless worms symbiont microbial communities from Max Planck institute for Marine Microbiology, Germany - Olavius geniculatus... ...
CCAGTGTACGACTTCCTATTAGTGATTAATAGTAACCTAGGCCCTATCTCGCACCGTTACTGAGATACAGCGACTTATTGGCCAAAAATCACAAATTTGGCCCACCCCCTCTCATTTAGCGCTCTCGTTCGGGGTGACCTCCTTCGAATTTATAAAAAAAGCTTTACGGTTCTTGAAACTAGAGTCTTCCAGGCAGCCGACGGTGAAGATCCCCTGTGCCCTGGCCCTTGACATCCCCGTTGCTCCCTAGCTTCAGATTCCTATAGCGCTGCCCATGCCCATTAGGCCAAATTGCTTAGATTATCCAGAAAAAATGATTAGGCCTACTGAATTAATTAGGTACTGAATTAATTTTTTCGTGGCAATTTTGCTGTCACAAGTTTTCAAAACAGTGGTGCGTTAAAACACGATGGAACGTGGTTAAAATTATGCAGTTAGGCCTATTATTACTTTACACGTGTGCATGCGCCATGCCTTCACGCGTTCATGATAAATGATTTGCACTTACTGCGCGCGACATGCATTTCGAATGGGTTAGATATAAAATGTCCTATTATGGTAGGCGCGGCGGCGTAGCGATGACGTGGCCCTGTACACATCATAATTATCAGACCACCACCGTACGGTGACTAACCATCACGATTCACGTATTCATTGATGACGTCACTGGTCAGCGCGATTCCCAGGCTCCGACTGCTGATAACCATCGACGCGCGACGACCATTGGTCAATTGACCGTCGGCCAATCAGCTACTGCAAGCAGAATCTGACCCAGTTTCAGCTTATGTCATCACGTGTTGTTGACTGACTGGGTGCGGCGTAGGTCTATCACTGTCTAGAGTCTAGACTGACAATCGGACAGCGATTAACAGCAGTCTTCTGGCAAGCGCACGGATTTTGGAATTTGGCACTGGTTTATTTTACTCGTCGACGACTTTTGATAGACTGTCTCGTGCCCAGTGCGCGTGCGCGCTTACTGCAGCGAGAATTTGATCACTCCTCGACCACCGATGACTTTAGAAGACGATCGAAGACTGAAGTAAGTTCACACCGAATTTGAACAGTTTATTAATATAGTTGCAAAAAAGTGAAATTAGAATCATTGCCGATGTTGGTTGCGGCTGTAATAGGTTAGGCATAATTAATAATCACGAAGAAAATGGAAATGTTGAGTTGGACTCTGGTGTTGGATTCTTGGAACAGAAAGCATGCACATCATCGATCACATGCTAGCAGTTTAGTCTTTTCGCGCGTCCAGGAACAAAGCCATACAGATCCAGTGCTTTGGTGTCGAATTATGCAAAACACAGTATGAATTATAATTGCGAGTGTGGATTCTGGATTGAATTGCAACAGGTTGCTGAGTTTACCGGTGCATACACGGCTGGATAGCCAGTCGCAGATTCTGGGAGCCCTAGAGCTAGAGTATTGTAGAGGGGTCTCGCTCCACATACAGGGTGTTCCAAAAAAACGGATACCTAGTTTTATTTTTGGGATAACTTCGGTAATTCAGCACCGATTTTAACCATTCTTTCACTGTTACAAGCATAAATTTATGGCGCGTAAACGTGAAGTTCTTCCACCCACCGCACATTTTTTGTGTGACCACATTACCTAGCAAAACAAACACTGTCAAAGCTACAGTGGTCTCAGAGAACAGGCAACACATAAAGGTATCAATTTCGTAGTATAAAATAGTTAAGCTTACTTACTTATTCGCAGTAGTGCCTTGTGACGTCATTGTTACGTCACATTGTGTTTATTTACTTTTGTTTACCAGTAATAATTTTTAGAATAAATCGTTTGATATGAGCAGAATAACAAAGGAAGATTGCTGTTTGAACACCGATATTAGCAGTAGTGTTTGTTTTGCTAGGTAATGTGGTCACACAATAAAGGTAGGTCGCGTGACGTCTATATAGACTGAGTTTGAGTCTGCACGAGCAGACATATAGGATATAGGAATAGGATATAATTATTATTTATGTAAAAAACTGTTCAGTTTTTTTTATTTTTTAAATTTTTTTGTATTTCTCTTTGTGTTTTATTGTTTTAGTGTGTTTTTTCTTCTTTAGCATTGTATTGTATTTGTATTGTGTATTATTGCTGCACTCAGAGTGCGAATAAAGATTCTTATATACAGTGTAAGGGTGACATCGTGATTGTAGATATATAAAACAGCACAAATCACAATGTAAAAATTCAAACTTCACTGTCAACAAAGTACTTCTGACACTGTGCAGTCTGCATGTGATGCTGTCACTTGACATTTTCGGTGTGACTTTTTGTTTGGCTGCTGTGTACATTGCACTTCTGTGCGAGCGAGCAAGCGGCCCCGTTTTTCGTCAGCAGAATGCAGGGCTCGCGTTAATGAAGTGAAAAACTTTAGGATTAAGGCCCAGTATCAGCTGACGCGTGGACAGTGGTGATCATGCAGGTTGTAGCAGCTGTTGCACAGTGGCCTTAATCCGACTGCAGCGACCATAGTTACCAGGCTCTCCACGTTCGCCCGTGCGTGGCAGCAGTGGAGTGTATGTGGAGCAAATGGACGTAACATCTGCTCAATTAGAACACTATCCTCTAATCGGCTTAGGGAATATAGCACGGCCTACTTCTTACTGTGCATAATTTCAGGTGTTTATCTCAAGCAATGTCTTATTTCCTTTCTCAGTTCACTTGAGTTGACTTAATAATTGAGAATGGAAATAAGGCGCCGATTAATTGAGTCGTTTCACTCGTCACAGCCATATTCCAATGTGTGCCCTGCCAGCTGGCCTATTTGTATATGCGAGAAATTTTCTGGCGAAGGTGTACCTGTTGCATAATAAAATGTGTCAAACGCCTTTTTTCCGTAAAGGGCTTATGTCTTGTTGTTTTCTTTTCATTATCTTTTCACCTTTAAACGGAAGCAGACGCAAACTTCTGTAAATACCTCGGCCGTGCTTGCGGCAGTGGCGTAGCCAGGATCTAATTATAGTGGGGCACTTAAGGGGTGAGATATGGGAGGGGTGTCCCCTCCCCACGGGGAAAGGGTCTGGGAGGCGCCCGGCCCCTCCCCATTTTTTTTGGATTTTTGTTGTGAAAATGACGTTTTGGTGCATGCTTGGCACTATTTCGAGTAACTGAGTAGGCTCCTAGGGGGACGTGTCCCCATTGCCCCCCATGCCTACGCCAGTGGCTTGCGGCTGTCTGGTTGTGGTTACGCCGTGCTGTGGTGTGACTGGCGTGCCGCCTGTGTGGTGATGTTGTAAAGATATCGTGATTCGTGACGCTGACGTGACTGACTACTGCAGTTGCCGGGCTGCGGCTGCTGACTGGTCTACCGTTCTCAGAAACTCTTCCCCATTTTACACTATACCAGGCAGCCAGTCGTTGTACTTTTTCTGCTGCTCAATCGACACTACACGTGACGTGTTACGGAGTCTGCTGTGCTGATTGCGTAACTAATAGACCGTGCCGGTGATGGAATGAATGCGGTCGATGACTGTTCCAGTTCCATTTAGTTAACTCGAAATACGATGAATAAACTCAGCTCGACGGCTTGAAGCAGTCTACACGGAGATTATTCATCGTATCACATCATTCTGCATGCCGAAGTCGTGTCGCTGATTACAAATTATCATCGGCTTGAAAATAGGCTTATGAATATAAAGCAGAAACGCATTTTGCGCATTCTGCTTTTTGAGATAAGCAAGCTTTGTCAAAAAGTTACACAAATTTACCGCTTATATAAATAGTCACCAGTCAGTCACTCAGAGTTGCCTACGAGCTGTTCCAAGGTTAATATAGTAAAATAAGTATGTATTATTATTATATATGATGATGACGTACGGGTATGATTTCCTGAAGAGTCAGTTTTGAGACGTGCAATGCTCGGCTGTTCATTGTTCACAATTTCACATGATTGCGCGTATGTATGAGATAATTGCATCATGGCTATTTGTGCGTGCTGTGCCGCGTGCCAACCAGTGATATCCACTAAGCCTAGAATATATAACTCAATGGCGCCAACCCCTTACCCGTTCATGCCACCCACCGGGCCGCCACATCTGCGGTGCAGGTGTGCAAGATAATGCGCTATGCTTGTGGCCTTGTATGCAACCCTGGAAACGCGGCGTCCTGCGCTGCCTGGCAGAGTGGCAGCAGCAACGGAAATGATGCAACGCACCGTGCTCGCTGCCCAGTAACCTTGGTAACCCCTCGCAGTTCACTACGTGCGCGCTGATAGGAGCTTATTACATCAACGCCTACTGTTGTACGGAGTCCGTCGCGACCTCGTGCAGACGTCGGCGATATGTTGATGCGCTTTTAGCCTTTTAAATCATTCGTCCAGGCCACCAATAGCTGCCCTGGGACCGGCGCAGCGCGTCCTGCCTGCCAATAGATCTGCTTCACCGTCATGTGATCGACGCACAACGCCGCCGCTGTCCACACAATGCTCGACACAATCTGCACTCCGGGGTGTCGAACTTTGAGCTCTGAAGAGCGCCACTGTTCCGGCCCGGGAGGAGAATCAGCTTCCTGTGCCGCACAAGCACTCAGTCAACGTGATCTTCAGTGGCGTTGTTGCAGGGGAAACAATTGCCGCCCCTCCCCCGCTAGATTCTGGGCTGTCGGAGAACTTTCTCATTCTGAGCAAGTCCTGCAAAAATGCATTTGGGATGGAAATCCCGCATTTTGGATTGGGGAAGTTAGGGGCAAAATTACATTTTTAGCATCCATAATCTCCTCTGTGGAGGAATGAAGTAATTAAAAAGGGGGCAGCTGTGAATATTGTACAGTTATCGTTTTCATGCAGGCTGCTTTTTTCCCGACGTATGGTGTATTGTCTCCAGGATGTAGCCTATAAAATAATAATTGAATGGGATGTGCAGTAGCTGCAAATGAAGCTTTGTCATTGCTATCACCGAGTGCATTGTGTGATGTAAATATCAAAACATCATGTGTGCGTTACCGCTGTGTTGACGGTTAAATAGAAAGATGCGCAGCGCCGTAAACGACCTGTTTTTGTTTGTTACGTATTATGTCAACCTGGTTTTTGTCGTTGACTAGCGCGTCGCCGGCGTCGCCGACTAGCTGCGGACCTCGCCCGCCCCCCGCTTGTGCGGCGCCTTCTATGTCGTTCACGAATAACGACGAAAATAATGTCGCTTGAACTGCAGTGGTTCCGTGCAGTCGGCCCACGCAGAGCCAGCAACGGTAACCGGGTTGTCAACAAAAACAGTGTCACGTCCCACTGCAGCTCAGTTGCGTCATTTGCGCAGCGCGTCTTATATATCCCTTCCTTCCGTGCGCTTTGATCGCGGTCGACTTGTTGATTTCGACTTTCTCTTCAGTCTACTTCCCTGCAGCCGCCCGCGTTAATTGACATCCCACGTGCGCGAGCAAATTCGCAACAACATACGTAAACTGCATCGGTCACTGGTGGTATTTTATTTAGTAGCAGTTAATGTCATATGCCACATATATGAATGTTTGCAAGCGTCTTTGATATTCGGAACTATAAAAACAATTTGATTTGGCCTAGTTATGTGGCCTACTACGTTCAGTGCTGAAATTGAGATCTGACATTAATGGAAGCTCTGTAATGCATGCTATTAGACTTTGATCCCAAGCATATTGTTGCTCCAACGAAGCTACACGACGTAGTTCGTCTAATGACATCATTTCATGTGGTCAAAGACATAGGCCGCCGCCTAGGCTTACATGTCGCATGTCAACGTACATTTAAGTTAAGCCTATCTGTATACAAGCACACAGTATTAAGTCCTTGTTTCATGGAGTTGCACCAAGAATTCGATATTCAGTGAAAGGGTGAAAGTATAGCTGCTTATTAAGCGTACGTTCAGTCGCGTACTCGCGTTCTTGAAATTATAGCCCCTTTGTGCTCGGCGACGCGCGTCACGAAATGATTATGGTACCAAGTAGTCGAGGCCTTTAAATGCGCCGTTCCGTGCTTCCAGTAAAATCTGCAGCAGAGTGCTTCCCGGCAGATGCGTTCGTTGGAGCATCAAATTATACGACTTTCCGGCGGGCGGCAGTTTATTTCTTAGCACTCGATTCTTCTTGGCGCTGTTGACTTACAACACCGGAGCCTTTCGTTTCCAGGATTCGTTGCGGTCGCTGCGGACGCCGACGCGGCGACTGCGGGCTGCTGCTGTCTGTCAACAAGATCTAATTAACCAGCAGCTGTTTCTGCGGCGCCGCATAAAAAGGCGTTCGCCGCCTGGCCTCCTTTTTGCATCATATGTTGCTTCCCTGCACGAGAGTGCTTTGCCGAAACGTAAAATGGTTTGCAGTAATTCGGTTCAGATAAAGAAACCGACCGGACGTCGTCGTTCCGCTTAGCCCGCAGGTGCGGCGCTGCTCGGTTGCTGCGAAGAAAGGGCTTTGCATACATCAGAACGAACTGGTGCCCCATTATAGGATCGCCCCACGAAAAGTCTCCCCCGACCGACAATCTAGCGGCAAAAATCGACCCCGCCTGGCGCCTATGATGGGGAGAGATTTCTTTATGATAAGGAGAAACATATCAATTACGCGATTATCTTTCTCCGGGTGGATTTTTCATTGGGGCGACATTTTAATGTGATACCGGCACTGAGAAGCAGCGAGTAGCCGGTAGCCGATACGTGGGAGGAGGCTGCAGTGAGGGGGTGAGTGGGTGGCCTCGCTGGCGAGGAGTGGCGCCGGGGGATGGGCGCCTGGGTGGCCGTGCTTACACGGAAGCAGGTCGTCGCAAACTGAGCTGATTCTGGGTAACGCTGAATGTTGACGCAGTTCGCCGTTCGTCGTTCCTTTATAACGCACGATGCGCCCCGGCCGCTATCATATCGTATCTTTGTCGTTGTCGAGTCGGCATCGTGCAACGTGCTCGTCATCGTGGTGGCTTTGTTGCTTCTTTGACGCCGAAATCGAACGAAATCATGAAACTGATCGCTAGCAGAGCCGTGCCGCCGAATGTCAAGCTTGACGTCGAGCTGGCCAGGCGACAGGCCGACACGCGGTGGAGGTCGGTATCATAACGTGCATGCGTGCGTAAAATGCGGGTTTGATTAAAATAATCAACCTCTTGCACGTGCTTGGGGATGAATTTTCCCTGCACGTGAGAATAAAATAAAATTATTTAGAACAGCCCCTGAGCCCGAGACGGTCGCCGTCGCAGGGCAGAACGTGCTGCTGCTGCTGCAGACTTGGAACTAATTGTATTTCGTTGCGGGAGCTCGTGTATGCAGCAGTACGTAGAACAAAATGGATGTTTTTGCAGTTAGTAGATTTTTTTATTTAATTGTGTGCAACTGTGCAGTGCATATTGGTATAAGTCGTGCATATTTTGAGCGTGAATAATGACGTGTGATTGTGTTGCGTGTAGGGACTGCAGAGCGGTGGTGAGTTCAAGCCTGCAGGAGACTTTGGTCGATGCCCAGCGCCAGGGACGCCTCACCTGTGGCATCTATGACTCTGGAACGCTGCTTGCAAAGTAAGCTCCGTTCATTATAGGGGCCTCACACTTGTATTTGGGTGTAAAATGTACAAGTATGCAATTTAAAATTATTATATTTTTGTTGAAAGTTATTGTATTTTTTTCTCAGCTTTGTAAACTGTTGTAAAATAAAATTACAAACAGCTATAGATAGAAAAAGGCAGAGGATGCATTTTTATGTTTCAGTAAGTAAGCAGATGAAAATATGAATATTCTTTTCACGTGGATTTTGGTTAAGTAATCTCGTTACTGGAAAAAGTGAGGAGAGGCGTCTCACGTGGCCACTGAACTGTTTCATTTGGTGCCATATTTATCAACAAAATTAATAATGCTGTACTAACAATACAAGTGGCGCAATGCAGATACTATGATGATTATTGGCACTGTGGAACTAAATTTGATGTTGGTATTACTACAAATAACAGAAAGTTGAGTTTAATATGATTAGTATATATACTGGAATTTTACAGTAGCATTTGTGTGTTCGTTGGCCTCTGCAGGAGTCCAGACAGTGTAATGCTGTGCGTTCTGCCTGAAGATACTTCTGGTGATGTAGCGTTACACATACATTTCACTCTTATTGAAGCTTTCTGCTGGGAGAATGACATCCGCATTGTGAAGGTACAGTTCCAGTCTTAATTATTAGAGTATACAGCTGGCAACGAGTGAAAGCTTTTTAGCAGTTAACTTTGTAGAAGTGTCATGGTCATTAATTTTGATTAAACACTGGTAATTGTCCAAGATATGCATGTCTTTGTTTAACGACTTTATGTTATTTGGCTTACAGCAGTCATAAATACACTGTAGAAAAACTAAAATGGTCACATTCTCTGACTGTTGTTTTGCAAATGCTTTTCATTGCATTTAGTTTACAGTGCTTTCTTTCTTAGTTATATGATTTCAGTCAAAAGTGAAATGATTTAATTCATTTAGTTATTAAAATTGTTAATGATTAATCATGCGATTAATCATTAATTTTTGCAGCCCTAAAAATTACACAGTTACTTTTGCAGCATTAGCACATTTAGTCATTTTTGGTTCACCATTTGTATGCACATTGCTCGGTTGTTCAATTAGCATTTAGCATTTAATATCTGGATCATACTTTCATCAAAGCGTAAAATATCAGTAAGTTGAATTTGTGCCTGTTTTCTGTGTTTGTACAGGTGGATAGTGTGGAGAAGATAGAGAAACTGCTCAAAGGAAAATCCGCAGAATTTGAAGGTGATGAATTTACAGGATGGCCGAGTGCTGATTACAACTGCTTGCTTATCGAGGTATCAGCAGTTTTCTCTCTGCTAACATGTGTGCATGAGTATGCTTTGATTCTTGAGTGCAAAGCTACACAAAAATGCAGTTACAAATAAGCTGGACAAAATCATTATTCAAAATCATGACTTCTTGAAAGTTCCTAAAAGCAGACAGTCTAATTTGCCAACTCGGTCTCAAGAGATGTCTCTGGTTGCTATTGTATAATACCTGACATTTAGTCAGTGGTGTGCTGTGCGGTGATCTTATGCTAAAATCAGATGGACACATGTACATGGGCACGGTTTAGCTAACCTTAACACTCTAGTTTGGGTGACGGTAATGACAGTCAGGCCGGCCCTGTAAAACTCGGTTGCACCAGTATCCGCAAATTCTTAGTTGGGCACCTGGCACAACTGCTGAAAACAAGTCTTTTACTCTTTGTAGTAATTTGGCCCATGGTAGTTACCAGTATTTGTAGCATCATAGAAGTTTGTAGTTTCTGAAGACAAGTTCAGTTTACAAATTATTAGCTTACTTGCATATTATTGGCTTAATTGCATACTTATCACTTTATTTGTTCCTAGTTCATTTCTATTGTTAGTAGTTCTGATTTGTCATTATTCTGAAATTTCAGACAAACGTATTAATATATGGTATGTGATGATGACATGTTGCAGTACCCGCAGGACTGCTGTTCACCTGCTGAAGAGATGATTTTGAACTTCCATAAATGGTCGTGTGATCTGGTCCCGGTTCCAGTTGTTCAGCTTGATGTCTGACCTGCCTGTATTGCCTACATGAACACAAGGTGGGTAACGAATGCATCTGATTACTGTTTCTCTTAGTAACTTGTCATAAACTTATGATGATGATGATGATGATGGACGAATAAACTTTCGCGTGGCGTTAAGTCCTAAGACTACAAGGACACATAACAATAAGCCTAAACAGTGAAGTCACGTAATAGTAGTCAGCGCAATGAGACGTTTTTAGTTATGCTTTTCCATGACCAGTTGCATACATGTTGATGAAAATGTTATTGCTGGTGTGCATTATGTATGTACATTTTCGGTCGATTATTTAAAAATGTAATATGGACTATGATACATAAGCGTAAATATGTGCCAAGAGGATGCTTTGATAGGACCAGTGGAAAATAAAAATTAAGGTGACAGCCCAACTTAACCCAGTCTTACCTGGAAATGACTATTAGTGTTGGACATTTATGGACAAGTTAACAGAAATGTTTGATAAATTAGCATTTTGATGTTGTTTTGCACTGTAGCACAATACAGGTAGATAAAATAATTTCTATTCATTTGGGGTGGCGGAGGGGTTCCACCAATTTCCAAGAATCTTCCAGATCTAGTCACCTCACTCATACTAGTGCCTTTAGAGGGGGTTATTAATTTAGTCAACAATGCGGTTTGTGTGGACATCATAAGCTGAGCAATGTGTGTGGTTTACAGGAAGTAAATGAAAGGTGTAACCACTTCAGTGATGTCTTTGACCTTCGAATGACCTCTGGGTCCCCGAGTAAGTCACAGCGGACCAACGCATCAGACTCAAGGATACAAGAGACGTCACAGTCATGAATCCATGCCAGACGACTGGAATAGGACCATCTAGAGCATTCGTACTGTGCCTTGACAGTGTCATAGCATCTATAGGGAGACTGCACAGCTTGCTGTGAACTGTTGCAAATGCATTACGTGTACAATTGTTTACATGATGTTCACAGATATTGTATGAATCTGCCTTTATATTTGTATTTTTGATGAAGATTCTTATTATAATGCTGTTTTTTCCCAATAGACTGAATCTGTTAGTCTAAATTTACTCGTATTATTATAATACATGATATATTATATTTTAATTGATTAAGTTATACAAAACTACTGGCCTATATTTAATTTACAGTACACTGAGGCAGATAATGTTATTGATATTGCAAATAGTGCTGTCTTTCGTTTGCTGTTATATTTCTCTGTGACAGACTTAATATTGTTTGCTATTCTGTATATTTGGAAATTAATGATCAAGAGTTAACTATCGAAATGAAGTATTCATTTTGTTATTCTGATTTCCAGTTGCGTCATGGAAATTTTGGGCTGCTGGAAAATTGTCAGGATATTCTTGTTGGAAAATTTTTGTCCAGAAATGCAGAATTTGGGCTTTAGCCCCCAATTTAGGAAATTTAGGGACAAAATTAAAATTATAAGCACCCATAATTTCGTTTATCAGAAATTTGTAGTGTCTGTCGGAAAATTACAACTTCCTGCCCTGTCTAGTTTTTTAAAAATCATGATGGCACTGCTGGTTTCTACTACATTGCTGTGGTTTCTACCACTGTTTTGACTATTTTCCAAAATGGTAACAGAAGTGCCTTGTTCAGTCATTTCATTAAAAATGAAAACTGAAGAAAATAAAAAAAGAATACTAAATCAAACTAAACGAAATTAAATGACCAATAACACCTGTATTTTTAGCAGCATAATTTCTTAAGTTTAATTAGATTATTTTTTTTAAAAGTCATGCTGGCTTTCATAATCAACTCATTAATAGTAAAATAACAGACCAAGTCAATACTTTATTTACGCAACCAATTTACACATCACATTTCATTCTTACAAAATCTTTGTTGAAATATGTCAACCACTACATATTTTGAAAGAATTGTCATCACTCACAGGCTATATGGAAAATAGTGAAATGAAATCACAGCAGTACATAATACATTAATATAAATCATAGGTAACAACAAACTTTAAACAAAGTGTTATAGCTGACCAGAACCGATCATACAATTAATTTACACTTTTATAGTGATTACATCTACTCACTCTGCATTAAACTGAAGAATGAAGAAAATACGACTGGTAGAGTAAACATTTGGCATTACATTCTTGTACATCGCTAGTCAAAGACTCGTAAGGGTTTTCTCATAACTTCACCAAATACCGATCCACTTTCGAAATGATTTTGCTGAAACACTGTCTGGAAAATTGCAATACAATAATCATTAAATATCTCACCACATCTGAAATGTGTCGCTAAACTACCTTGTTAAATAAAATAATGGGAGAAGGGTGTACCTTTGGAACAACAAATGTGATACCATATGTGACGCAACAACTTGGGACTGCTTTGAATGCTCATCTACCAGCATTAATTTCCAAGAAAACAAAATAAATTGCACTGGCTAATAATGCAGCAGCACAGCATCTCTGACACATTTCAATCATGAAGCACCGGTAGTGTAGAAATGCATTTCAGGTGTGGCGCAATCTGCAGTGATCCTCTTCAGAGTGCGTCAGTAATAATAATCTCAAAAATTGGTCAGTATATGGTGAAGTCATGACCAAAAAAAAAACCAGCGGTCTAGATATTTGCTCCAAACGTAGTTGAAGGCTAATGTTTTTTTTAAATCAGAAGCCACTCATTAAAGGCAAAGCTACAGTTCTACGTTTGGACATCATGAGCATCTTGTGTCCTACAGATGTCACGCCATTTGTCCAATACATGCAGTTCAAGCAGCACCTCGTCGGCAATTAACTAACAATTTATACTAATCGACTTCACAGCAAATGCAGTCATAAAAATGTCTTTAAAAAGTACTATAATTGCCCTGTATGATCTATAACGGTCATAAATCAGTCATTGATCGAGGCCCTCGATTCAAAACTGTCAGTCGCAACATGTCAAATGACAGTCTAGTACTAATTCATGAATGCATAGCTTAAACAGATGGAATCCATCCGTGATAATACATGCACAATAATAGAACGTGGCTGATCCTCTATAATGTGAAATTATGAAAAAAAATATTACCGGCTATCATTAACAAAAATGTGAAAGTTTACTTCTGACGATAACTTGGTCAAATCTTACACGATGTATACAAGTTTCACATTCTTTTAAATGAGGGGCATTTCATCCCCAAATAGTACACTTATTGCAAAAATGGATTAAAATGTGGTGGAGCTATTGTCAAAAGCAAACCATCACCAATCATCATGTACATTAGCTGTTAATGGGTAAATGAGACAGTCGGAACAGAATGTTTGTGATATTCTGGCCACTGTCAAAAGAATGGAACTAGCCAAAGGCGTCTATCAATCACCGAGTCATTGAAGCAAGTTCTCCAATTCTACCCTCACTCTGCCCTCTTTCTTTTTTGTCCCAGGTCTTATCTTTCCCCATTTTCCCCCTAAATGTTACAAAAGAGGTTGGAAAGGACTGTTTAAGTTCTTTCAACTGCTGCTGATTCTGGTCAAGTAACATTGCGAGCGTAAAAACGCATTTGGTAGCAAGCTATACGCCGGAAGCTAAATCATATGAACTCCGCCCCTAAAGGTTTCAAAAACCTTCCCCGTACTTTTGTGATACAGCATTCGCTCTAGGGCTAATAGAGCATTTGCCCGTGAGTTTACGGTAACGTAGACGCCTCTGCAAACTATCCAGATGCACGTATGCTGGCCGGCACTTTACGACAGCATGACAGCTCAGTCACTGAGCCGTAGGCAACGAGAATGGCATATCAATCACCAACAAGTTCCATCCAGCACAGCAGCTCAGCATCATCATCATCGAGCCAGCGTCGTTATCAGGTTGGCACACATCTCAAAGAATTCGAGAATCTGGTGATAGTTGGCCGCCTCTTCGCTGTCTGATGCTATGTCCATGTCTTCTGTACAGCAAATGCCAAAAATAAATAGCGTAATTTGATGAATCAACACACTTTATTGGTTAATGTTTATGAGCTTACTGGAAGCAAAGATTTTCTATACATTCGATTTTTGCTTCAAACAGCTTACACATTCCAGCCCATACTTCCTTCGGCACATGATCTAAGGCCACGGTTACAAATAAATGCATTTACTTATGTTTACAATCATGCTTCCAGGTGACATCACTAGTGACAAATAAGTAACTGCATCATGCCACAGGCAATGTATTCCACCAAACATTTGGGTGACATTCGGGTTCGAAGTAGTGAAGACTCTAAACTAATTTTTGTTGAATTATTGTTCCAGCATCACAACCTAAATGGCCTTGATACTTCACTCAAATCAATCGAATAAGGATTACAATCAACACAGAAAACAGCAACCACTGTACACTAACATAAAGCTAATGAACAGATAAACAACAAAACGTAAAAATGATTAAAAAAATATCTACCAGAATCGGACGTCACCGACATGCTGGCACGAGTCATGCGCTTGACACGAGCGGCATCGGGATGATCTTGAGTGTTGAGACTCTTGAAGTCGAGCAGAAAACTCTTCTGGTCAACCTGGTACAGCTGCAGGCTCATCTTCACCTAAACAAAAGACAAACATTATCTACTACATTATGCTGTCAGCTGCATTCAAATCAGTCAATGACCAACCTTTTCTGGAGTCTAGAAACTCGTCATCTTGACACTGTCAGTGATTTAACTCCAGTTTTGTCTGAATACATATCTTCTCCCCATCTCCTGCCCCACCTCATAAATGTGCAGTGTCCATTCATGCAGTGACACTACGTCACGTTGTCACTCTAACCGGTCTCATGTTAATTACTTACTACCACACAGAGTCAAAATCTATTGAAAATTACAGTCAATTAATATAAGTGATACTAATAGTGGGTAACTACAATTTTCAACAATAACTTTTATTCAGTGTTATGATGCTGTTTGCTGGCTGAGAATAAAGGCCTATGAATGGTGATGAACATGTGTGCAACAATCAGCAAAGGCTCTTCTATTAAAGCATGCCAGAAAGTTTTTTGAGAAAAAAACTGCTGAAATGTGACATTAAGGTACATGCCTATAGTTGACAAGAATCAACAACGTAACCATGAACAAACAGACAAAAAGAATATTAGAACATATCAGAGCAGTAACATTATAAATTAGATAGAGTCTCGATCAACTGCACAGACAATGCTTTATACAACAACAGTGAAATGAAAGAGAATCCAACAAAAGTAATCTTGAATAATGTTTAACATTTTATCTAATAACACAAAACTGTAAACCAAAACTATGAAACACAGATACATCTGTTAATTAAATTTGGGAGATAAAGTGCTAAAGTCATCACAATAAGGGCCAGTTCTGCACATGCAATGCAGAATCAAGAATTCACTGTTCAGCCAAGGATCAGTAAGTTACACAATGCATGGCACTCACATATTTGCCTGTCACTTTGTTGCGACGACGGACACGTACATGAAAGTTGTTAATGATCTTCCATTCCTGAACAGTTGCAACACATTAAGGTCATGACCACCAAAATACCATGGTATTAAATGAACACACCACTCACCACATGAGCAACTGTTCGATGTTTTAGTCGTCTGAATCTCAAGAACGGATATCAACTAAACCAAACACATACAGAGTGTCACAAAGTGATGGCTAGGAACAACTACATTCATTATGCAGCAATTGACTCAAAGTGCAGCAAGTCAGGTTTTAAATAAAAAGCCGGAGTTAAACTAGCAATGAACTAGACCTTTAAGCAACTCAGCAGCTGTTTTCTCGCTCGCTCGTTGGTAAATCTCGCTCGCTTTCTTCACCCAGCGAGAAAAGCAACGTTATGTCAGAAAACTCAATGTTGTTGCTTAAAATTTTGCAAAATACAACAGGGAATTACTTTTTGTTGCAACCTGTATAGATTAAGTAGTTCTTTCATAATTAGTTGAATGATGCAGGAGATATAGCCTATATGATTTCCATTAGATCATGTGGAAGTCGACTCCATAGATAGCTTCTTTTAAATTTAAGTGTGCGATAGCCAAGGTGAAAGTGATTGAGGTCTCCTTAAACCTATGGCATCAAAAGTTTGAAACTTCAACTAATAAAATTTACGTCTAATGCTAAAAATTTCTCCATCCTATATCTCCAGCCGTTTCGGCGCAATTCACTTCTGATACGAGCGTCGTAACCTGAAATGCAAAAAATCACTAATAAACCATTTATTTTGCATTTCAAGGTTGTTCAAAAATGTTGATTTTAGTGTCAATCAAAAAGGCTTATGGAACTTCTTATAGGTAAATAATTAATAGTAATCTTAATGGCCCTATCTCGCACCATTTCTGAGATCCTGCAACTAAAGTCTAATTTTTGGCAGTCGACAGTGAAAATTTTGTTATCCTAGCTTGCACTGTTTTGATACAGTCACAGAGTGTGGTGGACAGCTAGACCTCACGGGTGCCTCAATGATAGCTAAGATGCGCAAAGCATTACATGCTGTCTCGCGTGAAAAATCATGTGCTGTTTTAAATTTCGCTCGCTTTGACTCGCTCGTAGGTACTGTTGTTCGCTCACGGGAAAATCTCGCTCGCTCTCACTTGTCCCATTTCTCGCTCACTACTGCTCGCTCTTGCTTACAGGTCTACTGTGAACCATGGAGCCTACTACCATCGCGTGTTCAAAGTAAATGTGTTAGGTATGACTTTTCTGCATTAGCCTCGACTGGATATCCTCATGCAGGTGATTCAGCAGGACATGAAAGCAAGCCAGCCAGCTGAGTGCGTGTCGACTGGATTATAGGTTGATAATCCATTTCGCCTGATTCCTAACTCTAACTCCATACTTAACTGTAACCTTAAACATAGGCCACAACTTCACCACATGACAGAGAGAAATGGATTAAATGGATACTCAAACGAACCACAGACATTCCACGAACAGGTATGACAAATACCTAACTTGCACCAGCTGACTGGCAGGTAAGAACATCCAAACTAAAAAAACTAGAACCATAAAACTATAATAACAAAAGTGAAATGAGAGAAATCAAACAAGAACTAATACGTATAACAAATAAAAAAAAGACAATTTCATATACTAGACGATTTGCACTGATTAATGGAGCAGCAGTTACAACAAAAAGAGGCAACTCACATAATCTAGAGACTTCATTGCTTTGAAGACCTCGTGCATGATATCAAGAGGCTTGCTCTGAGACCGTATGCCTACAATACATGTCAACCGTAACGATGTGATAACACATAACTTCAAATTAATATTTAGTCACTACAAATTAAGCACACTAAATTTAAGGCATAAACCTATATTGCATCCTAGCCCTAAAATAGGTAGCATATACATAAAACACAAGTTACAAAATTAACAAAAATATTCTTATAAAATGTGAAATCATATATCAGACAAAAAATTGCAGATCAGCAAATCTCATCACACATCACTGCCATTGTCACTAGTGTATCGAAAAACTTCTAATAAAAGCCCCTAGCGTTTATTTGTACATTTGACAAAAACCCCCCCGGTGTTTAACAGAGACCCAGCATTTAATAGGGACCTGGCTATTATTAGAAGTGATAAGGTATAAAATCATAACAATGCAGCAAGGAAAGGCATTAATTGGTTTTTGACTGCTGTATTAAAATTACTAAATTTAATCCTACAAGAACTACTACTACTATTACTACCAATGCTATGTTTAAGTGCTCACCAAGATGCCACTTGGCCTTGCGAACTGGGGCAGTACGAGTGTCACCGGAAGCCATCTGATCCAGCGTTGCTGTCGTGTTCACATCTACAGCACAGCAGGCAACAACTGGCTGTTAAAATGATGGCATACAACACTGCAACTGATCAAATGCAGCTTTGTGGGCAAATGATTAAGATGACAAAATTAATTTTCTTCGCATCTGCACCTCACTGATATAATACGACAAAGAGATTTCTCGCTAATCTTTTTGAAACATTCAAACTTGAGATATGGCAGGTCAGCAGAGTGCTGTGTGAGCTAAATTCTCATACGTTTTAGCTTTCAAGTCAATGACGAAAAATTTAACAAGAAATATTATTAGATTGTGACCAATCTAATGTACTCCTCGCGCGCATCATTTTCTTTTATATTCTTCTAAGAGCTTTTTTGTTCCTTTCGACTTGTATTAGAGACCTGGCGTCTAATTGAGACCATTTTAATATTATACTAAAAGCGACTGGCGTCGAGGACGTTATTGAAAATTCTCCCTGAAGTTCATAAAATATTGCCTGATTTTAGGAACTGAAAGAAAAAAATTCTAATAATGGTCGATGACACTAGTTGCCATTTGTCTTGTCATACCTCAACGCAAGCGTACATCTGGCACCGTTATGGAAATATGGGGCCTCAAAGATAATGGGGTCACTTCCTTGACCCTTTCGGGTCACGTGACGTCATTGGTCACGTGACCATTCGACTCCCGGCAGTCGACTTCCTATGGGTGGTCCATTGTGACCATGCGTCTATCTGGCACCGTTATGGAGATATGGCCGTTTGAAGTTCTTGAAGAAAGGCTCTTCCAGGAACAGAGGTTGGTCGTCAGTCGGTCCTCAATATTACACTGATCTCATATACTCCTCTTCGCTACGTTAGGAATGTAGCATATGAGGAGTAAACATGTGTCTACAAAACAAATGACCAGAGTAAGAAAGCAAGACTAAGGCCAAAAAAACAACCAACTACAATAAGTAAGTAACTACGTAATAATGATCTAACTAATGGCATGCTCTAGTTGATGTGACCTATTTTCGTAGTCATCATGTACTGGTAATTTAAAGCTGTGCTAAAAAAACTATACAAATAACCTCATTCTAGGCATAAACAATTATGTCATTCACACAAATAAATCACAATCGTAAATCGTAAATCCATAAAGCACATACTATCAGCAAGAGGCCCTGAAAATCTTAGCAATGTACAGTGCATACCTGGCATTCTTTCAGGATGTGGCCTTAGAGGAACAGCGGGAAAAACATGACCAGTCTGAGTCTGCAGTTTCTGTCAGATTACACATTACACGATATACTCAACCACAGTACAGAAACAACAACATAAATTGCATAATACACATCACTGAATTTCAAACATTGTACATCCCAAACAACTGGTATCCATTTTTAGAGAAGTAGGGAACTAGGTATTCTATCTCCTTCGATCACACTTACATTTGATCTCTAGCATTCCATAAACCATTTTATGCACATTATGTGCCACCCTGCATATCACAGCAGCAGTCAATGCATTAGTAGCAACGAGATGATAACTGACCACCATGAATGACTCAACGGGCGGACTTGATGCTACAAAGAAGTCGTGAATCTGCAGTTTGTCGGCTTCATCAGCGATGCGGTTGTTGTCAAGCACTAAATGATAAGCAATCACCAACTGGTCCTGCTGATCACCACTCAGCAGCGCATTGTGCACTTCCTGCTCAGTCACGTGACATTTCTGACCAACACAACACAGACGCATGTTAATGCAGGATTCAGCAAATGCAAAGTGACAAACTATAATTTGAAGCAAAAAACATCAGTTACAAATTTAAACTTAAAGTAAACCTTTCTGCAAACCTGAACTGAAATAACAAGGTGTAAACTAAACCGAAACTGTTTGCCTAAGCACAATACTACTGCAACAAAGGAATGCAGATTATCTTGGCTCCAGCTTTTAGCAGGTCCAGCAAATCACTAGTCTGGTGAAATTCTATGATAGACAGCCATTATGGACAATAAGAGTAGTGATTAACTCCCAAAATAAGGTACATTCTAACACAAATACGGCCAGAACAACTGGATGCACCATACATTAGCTTCATTACAACATCCAGCAGCATCAATATGAATCAGAATTAGAGATAGATGTCAACACTATACCGACAATGTCCAACATATTGCATGACCATCCACCAAGAGCAGTGCAACTACAAGAAATTTGAGCTAATGCTCACGATACGCACGAAAGCCTATAGCAGTTCCGGTTCAGTAGTTTAGCTGAAAATTTGAGTGTTCACGCTAAGTTAATATACAAATACTAAATTCTCTATCTCGATCGCATAACGATAGTTCCGTGGCGTCAGCTTGTGAATGATATAGACTTGTGTGACAGTTCGAAATCCCAAAAAATCCATAAAACCCCCTATTTTGGCGTTCAAGGTCATTCAAGGTCATTGAATTCGGCTCCAACTGAGAGCCAGTGTATGACTTCCTATTAGTGATTAATAGTAACCTAGGCCCTATCTCGCACTGTTACTGAGATATAGTGACTTATTGGCCAAAAATCGCAAATTTTGTCCACCCTCCTCTCATTTAGTGCCCTCGTTCGGGGTGACCTCCTTCAAATTTATGGAAAAGCTTTATGGTTCCTGAAACCAGAGTCTTCCAGGCAGCCGACGGTGAAGATTTGGTGATCCTGGCTTGCACCGTTTTTGACTGATCCACCCGTGTGCCAAAGAAACAGATGGACGGACAGAGAGACGGACAGAATTGCGATGGCTAAGACGCGCTGAAAGCAGTAGCTGCTTTCGCACGTAATAACCCTAGCTCTAACCTTATAAGATGAAACTTGGCAAACCAATTAATTCTGTCCTAGGGCATGTTCATGCAGATTTTGATACACCGACGCCTTTTCTTTTCAAGCTATAAACCCATATGAGAGACAGACAGACAGATGGATGGATGGATAGAATGATTAATGAGCAAAGCCGATACTGTGGCTAAACAGAACAGTCACGTAACAATACACCCACTGATGCAGTGTCTGATATAATACCTCACAGACTTCTCTGATGACATCGGTGTCAATAATCGAAGCATCAACGTCACTTGTCGCAGGAAACAAATATTCCGGAAGATCAATCTTGAACCACTCACACTGCCTGTACGTCGATCATTCACAAAACAGCACATTCCTCAGTCCATTCAGCATTGTCTAACAAAGTACAACGGAACGTACACAGAATGTGTCCAATGCAGCTAGAATACAAACAATAATTCCAACAAAATCGATGATGGTGACAGCTTAGATCAATGATCACATCAGTGAAAATAAACAGAATCCACAAAAATGTACTGTTAACAGCAACAACTCGAGCACCATCGAAGACTAACAATTACCCACAGATAAGACTAACCAAATCATTACCTAATATCATGGACAGTAGCTCGCTGAACAGGGTCCACAAGAAGCATTTTAGAAATTAAAACTGACGCTGTCTTTGGCATGGAATCCGGTGTGTGATATATTCCAGCTACATATGACATGCAACAAACAGCCTCATTTACAACTAAAAAATACAATGGCCGAATGCTGACATGCAGTGCAGCCATTCTGACCTTCAACCTCTTGAACTTAAAACTGTCACAGCATTTCCTCCTGCCCTAAAGACCATTCACTCCTATTTTGCTTTTTACGTGCGAAAGCAGCTACTGCTTTCAGCACATCTTAACCATGGCAAATCTGTCTGTCCGTCCGTACGTCCATCTGTCACACTGGTGGATCAGTCAAAAACGGTGCAAGCTAGGATCACTAAATCTTCACCCACGGCTCCCTGGAAGACTCTAGTTTCAGGTAACGTAAAGCTTTTCCATAAACTCAAAGGGGGTCACCCCAAACAAGGGCGCTAAATGAGAGAGGGTGGAAAAAACTTGTGATTTCTAGCCAATAAGTCGCTCTATCTCAATAAGATGCGAGATAGGGCCTAGGTTACTATTAATCACTAACGGGAAGTCATACACTGGCTCTCAATTGCCAACGAATTCAATGACCTTGGATGACCTTGAATGCCAAAATAGGGGTTTTATGGATTTTTCGGCAATTTTGGGCTGCGAGACACATTTCAAGAGCGAACTGTGCCGAAACCAATTGAAACAGACATCTTTGAAAGACCCTAAACTTCCAAAAAAAGAAGTTTTTATTGATTTTTGCGAGCTTCGGCTGCAGCGCACACTCCGAGAATGAACTGTGACGAAATAGCTAGATTGACAGTTTGCGAACAGGAACTGCTATAGGCTTTCATGCATCTTGTGAGCATTAGCTCAAATTTCTTGTTCCTAAACCTGTGTGTTATCAAGTACGAAGCCCATAGACGGATGGGGAGGATTTGTGATATGACCTATTTGGAAGCTCCATTATTGTTCCTTTAACAATATTTAAATTAATATTTAGTTGATATTCAGTTAAATGCATCTTAGCTATGTGACATCTGTGAAAAGTGTACATGATACTACACAAATATTACTTATTTTACTATTACTACTTCTACCTTTGCTGGGGTTTCTCCATATTAGGCAAAGTGCCTAAGAGTTAACTTATGGAACAGTTGAAAGCAGAACTTCTTACAGGATGAATAACATTAATCTCACGAACAATCTCCGATATAAAGCATTATATATCAAACAAAATGCCTACAATATCTGAAAACTAACAGTAAATTATCCAGTATAACTTGTGAAACATACATTTGATTTTTTTGAACAACGTCGGAACATGCTCATCATCAAATGGCAACTGCAACAACAAAAATCACATCAGTCAAATACTGTCAGTGTCGAGTAGCTGATATCATACAGTAGACATGATTGACTACATTAGTAGCGTAGTAGTGTATCACCAGACTAAGTGCAATATACTCATTAAAGACAGTAAAATAAGATGAACAAGAGTAATGTGTTTAAAAAGCCTGACATCTACCGGTACATGCCACTCACTACACAGAGACAATGAGTACTGCTACCAATGTTTGATCAACCAATGACATAAAAACAATCACTGCTTCTCTGTCCATAAATATGCTTTATTCTACAAGTGTACAAACTGTCAATATAAAAAAAATCAACACAAACAGCTCATAACTTGGAACAGGTTTGCTTAGAGCATTTGAGTAATATCATTATTGTGGTACATTTGTATATGCTACAAATTACAAGCAAAGATAATACTTACACGACTGAAACTCACAATCAAAATGGATCATCAATACTTTGACGAAAACAGTAACGTCAAAATTTTGGTATTTCAGCAGATCACTTTTGAAAGCAATAATGATATATGTATAATGAAAATTAAATCTGTAACACACAAAAAATGGTAACGAAGCAGGTCTAACCGTTCCACAGAGCAGAGCATACAGAATCACACCACAACTCCAGATGTCCACCTCAGGACCGGCGTACAACCTAAAACAACAGCATTGGCACTGATAACCCAGACGATAGGTCCTGCCACTGCTAACAGTCAATTTCTTAACAGGTGTCTTCAGATTATTAACTATAAATGTTGGTTGTGCACTAGACTAACATCAAACAGACACAACATATTCAGCACTGACTTCAAACTGGTTAACAGGTCGCTAAAAGGCTATCCAATTCTTTAACTAACAAAAAAAGCCCAGCTAACACAAAGAGGAACACGCGACAAAGGTGCATGCCCAATGCAAACAGAATCTAAGCTCACCAATCCCAGCAATTGACATTAAGTATCTATAGCGTTTCATTTACACTCACCAGAAAGCATGACCGGTCTCATGCAGCCATATTGGCTAAAAATCACAAATTTTCCCTACCCACGTGTCATTTAGCACCCATGCTCGAGGTGACCCACTTTGAATTTATGGAAAAGCTTTACGGATCCTGAAACTAGTCTTTCAGGCAGCCGACGAAAATTTGGTAATCCTAGCTTGTACCATTTTTGACTGATCCACAGCCGTAGCTGCTGCCATGTGTAAAAAATATGTTGGCACAGTGCCAACATATTACGCAGTCATCCGCTGAGCTGCGCAACCTTAACCCAAACCCCGACCTTACTAACACACTGGTTACTACTGCCTGGGAAACATTCGGAACAATACCATTTTTCCTGCACTTTTTGTTTTAAAAGTTTGGAGACCAAACTGGAAAGACAGAGAGATAAGCAAGACTCGTAATGCAGCTAATGCAGCCAATGGCCACGCGACAAACACCTTGCATTGTATTAGACCAAAACTTGTTTATGTAGACTTGTAGATGGTTGCTATTTAGATTAGCTGAAATTGATTTTTGTGTCTATAGTAGTAGCATTTACCATGCAATAGTAAGATGATAACAAAACTAGAAAATAAACATTTAAGACAATATATTATAATAATACGAATAATATACAAAAAATATGCAATATATTAACTCTTTCAACACATTTCCACGTATGGCTGGTAGTTTAAATTAACAATGTTCTTATTCGCGGTTATGCAAGCGGTAGGCAAGCAAGCAAATATGGCTCAGCAAAACTGACTGGCTGTTGATTCATCACTTCACAAGTTCCTGTTGACGTCAACTGTCTTCGCACCGACGTCGGCTGTCATCTGATGATGTCATACAGAACGTCGAAAACGATCATTCGTCGTGGTCCCCAAAATCCACCTGGAGGAAACCGAGAAATGTCAGCACCACCTCACAAACTCGAGACCGGCTAATTGAATGCGTCCTCTCAAACGTCTAATTTCTCAATCAGAATCTTCTACATACTTGACCCATCTGTTCTGTTGCTACGTAGTATACTATGTTCAACAAGAGAGCATCAAACGTTCTCTCTTTAAATATCAAAGTTATAACTTGTTCATCTCACTTTTTAACTCTTGACTAACCTTTATCCATAAGTTGATGCGCGGATTTCCTCATTCTTATTAGTGATGCATGCATTCACTCATTCTGTTAACAGTTCATGTCTTGCAGTTTCAGTAGCCATATAGGAAGCAAGCAAGCGTTACAGACGTGTATTAAATGTATTTACTTTTATCCTATACCAGCCAATTTGATTATAGGCTTAAATATAGTTGGGCATATCACAGAACCTTACAGTTTACCTTTTGCATTTTGTTTAAGTTCTTCCCATCAGCTGAAATAGGACAGTAACTAATTTGTAGTCTATCTGCATTTTGTCAAATTAAATCATCAGCTTCATCACTTCATTACCACTGACCAATGCCAGTTGAATATAATGTAATTTTTAAAAATATATATGCATTCTGAACACTGTCATCAGCTCCTCAAAATGAAACAGTGCATGAAATAAATGCAAAGGAGAGAAATATGTAAGCAGTCTTCTACAATCTACAAGCACATAGTTTACACATACTTTCCAGATATGACTTCCGGAGCTGCATAGTTTGGCGACCCACAACTTGTCTTGAGAAATTCTCCATCTGTCATCATGTTGGACAGTCCTACAGCAACCAGCAAGTCACATGTTACTGTGCTGTTGCCATCTGCAACATGCCTTCCATCTTAGTTCACCAACCTAGTTTGCCCACTCATCAAAAGTTAATACACGAAACAGCTCGTGAAAATTGCTGGAAGATGTGGATTCTGACGTGCCAGTTCATATGCCTGGAATGCTCTTTGGAACTATCTTACATGTGACACATCACAGACACCAGATAAGATGTTATTACTTGCAAGCACACCAAACATGTTTTGAGATAATTTACAGATAAAGTGGTATAAAAACACTTATACTTACTTACATGGAGAGAAATTTTCTACATCCTGGCACTGCTGCACGCCCCTGATCAAAGCACTAAATGGAAGTCACTTCACCCATGACAAGTGTCACACTGATGGAGACTACAGAACTTGTACGCACAGGGTTTGTATGGAATTCATCAAGTTCGTGTACATAGACATGAGATTCAAGAATCAAGAATTTGCAAAATTTCTGATTTGTATGCAACTTACGAAGTTTTTCCGTATAAAACTGACATAGTGTAAGTAACTGTAATTGTGTAAGATAAGCATAATGCCTAAACTGAAACTAAGTTTACTGCTCAAACATGGTCAACAGCAACTAACAAATGCCATACAGAGCAACAGACTTTCACACAAAAATATAATATTTTCTAAATTCTAAATAAAGAAAAACTGGACAGAGCTGAAACTAATAATGTTAAACGAAATTCAACTATACCAAAATCGGCAATCTTGACATTGAGGTATTTGTCAAGAAGCAGATTTTCCGGCTTCAAGTCCCTGTGCACAATCATGTGCCGGTGGCAGTAGTCGACACCGGAAATAATCTGCTGGAAAAACCTTCGTGCAGCTGACTCCTTCAACTACAATTATCCAAACACACTGCTTGAACTGCTGTGCTGATAATAAAATGACTAAGATCAATTTATAAGTCTACAATGTTACTTAATCATCAAACATATGTGAAAATCTGCAGCAACAAAGCTATTTCTCTGACCCTGTCCATCAATTCTTACAGCACACTAAAGTAAGAAATAAGAGGATGTGACAGTAACAGCTTGCTACAAGTACATGCTTATAGTGCAAATAAAATCTCATACATATATTTTTATTACTTAACAACTTAACAAAAGTTAACCTTCTAATGCCAATTCACACTGTTTCCAAAGTTTAGACTAAAACCAAAAAACCAATAATTAAAAAATATACAGACTTCTGTCATGTAACAGACTTCATTAAAAATAACTACCCTAAACATCCTTAGGGTTCCCACTCAAATGAAAGACTCAAAATTCAGGACTTTTTCAACTTTTTCAGCACCATAAAAACAAGAAAAACCCATCGACACACTTAGCTAAACTACAAGCACCTGAGTTATTTTAGTGAGAAAACATGATACACAGACAGCAGGTAGTATATGAAAATAAAAGTAAGTAATTTAGTTTGTGAAACACATAAGCAATTCCAGAAATTAAGCACAAATGTTACTAAAAAAAATTACGGATTCAGTATCTTGGATTTTTCAGTATAACACTAGCAAAAATCAGAACTTTTTCATGACTTTTTCAGCACCCATGTCCAATTTCAGGATTTTTCAGGACCAGTGGGAACACTGATCCTAACTTCGAAGACAGATTTTGCTATGAATGTACGAGCTGCCAAAAATCACACTATGTTACAAAACAACCAGTGAATGCTTACCTTGCCATGCTTGACAATATACTCGAAGAGTTCGCCACCACCGACATATTCCATTACCATAAATATATCTGTCGGTGTGCTGATCACTTGATACCTGGCAGACACACAATAATTAAATTTACAAAATTAATTAATCATTTAGTTACACTCAAATGCATTAAAAATGTTAATGCACATTTTGCTTCTCATGATAATGAATGCCATCAGCATTCAGCAAAAATTAAAGTTACAGTGATGCACAAATGTCTAAAATAATGCTCTCGAGCAGATAATTTTTTAACTGCATTAATAAAATAATTAATTATTTTCAATGTACATTAATCGCAATTCTGCATTAGAATTCTGACTAACACCCTATTTCAGACATTTGTACAACATTGTATTTTTTCACATACACTTACTTACTTAGCACTTAGATCCTCTGGTCCTTGACAGGACAGTGGGCGGCAAGCATTCACAATCTGCTTCTGTTTGTAGCCACAGCCCGGACGCTGTTCCAATCGACTCCTCGGTCCACCAGGTCTTCTTTAAATGTAGACTGCCAAGTCTTCGTTAAACGAACTCATCGTCTGCCACTACCACGAGGGGTTTATGACATGGCGTGATTGGCTGGTGGCACTGGCATCCTGATGATATGGCCTGCCATCCGAAGTTGTCTCTCTGCTACAATGTCCTGTAATCTTCGCTGCCCAGTCTGGCTTAGCACCTCCATGTTAGTCACGTGGTCCTTCCATGTAATGCCCAGAATCTTTCATAAGTTGCACTGGTGAAAGACGTCCGGCTGCTGACATATTATAGCTGTACTCTTCCAAGTCTCACTGGCGAATATGGCTGTAGAGACAATGAGGGAGGTGTAGAGGTACAGTTTAATCTTGAGGCTAAGCAAACTGGATCGCCACACGTTGTCAAGTCGTCAGAAGACTGCTGCTGCTTTTGCCAGTCTAGTGTTGATATCTGCTTCAACATCTCCCACACTAGATATTACACTTCCCAGGTAGGTGAATCTCTCTACATATTCTATGTTCCATTGTGCAACGACTATTGGCTGTGGTAACGAGCGCTGGGTGATTCCCATGGCCTTCGTTTTTTCCTGGCTTATATTCAGTCCAACTTGTGCACTTTGTTCCCCGAGCTTGGTAGTCATCTCTTGGCATACATTCTCTTCCTCTGCCACTATCGCTATGTCATCAGCGAAGTCCAAATCTGTTAAGCGGTTCCGCTTCTGCCAGACGATGCCATATTCTGACTTGTCCATAGTTCTCCACATGATGAAGTCGATGACTATGATGAAGAGGAATGGTGAAAGGATGCTGCCTTGTCGAACCCTTGAGACAATCTCAAAGAACTTCGTGTACCCACTTGCAGTCTTGATACAGCAGCTGGAGTTGTCCTACAGTGCCTTGAAGATGTTAATGAACCGGTCAAAAATGCTGTAGAATTTTCCACAATTTTTCACATAAAACTACTGCATAATACACAATAAAATGTACAAGACATAATAGAAGTCAACTACAACTAGCAAGACTAGTTTTCACTGTTACTCACAATTTAATAATGTGTGGATGTCGAAACAGCTTCAGATTCTGAATCTCCCTCCGAATTTTGCCGACGACATCCAAGCTCTTGATCTTCTGTCGGTTCATCACTTTTATTGCTACTTTGTGTCCAGTTAACTGGTGTACACCAACTGCAAAAAAAACCACAAAGATACACAGTTTCATCATGCAGATTCTACTGCAAAAAGCACTTATTGATCAAGTTCCAGTCCACCATAACCATACGCTGCCAAATGCCACAGTCAAGCATCAAGATGCAATTTATCTATCGCCCGGTAAAAGATGACAAGCTCATTTTATTTGACATACTCCACATTTCTTTTGGTTAAAATGTTCATTTGATACTATCTATTTAATACAAGACTAGAACGTGTTATTGTGTATGCTAGATATCTTGCACTGCAACACTGCACGATGGCCCAGTTTCATCATCTCAGGGGTTCACCGATTGCCAGTTCACATCTAACTGCCTGTTGCCTTGCCCGTCTGCCATCTGTTTTAGACTGACCGATCTACATATATATCTTCATGCATACTTTCAAAAACTCAGCTAACAAAAGTTAAGGATGATAAAAGCTGACAACAATTCTTCCTACAGCACATAGGTGTCAATAAGTTTAGAATGATGGCCTGGACAGATTGTCATCGTATGTGTTGATTCCGTGCATTACAATACAAATGCAGCTGCAACTCTTGCAATGAGCTCTCAATTAAGCTTACACTGGTTATGTTTTTTTGAAGGCCTGGGCAGCCCTGGGCAGGTCTGGGCTGCTCCGAGTCATTTTTTATTGTTTCCGGAATGAAAGTTTCGCGTTTTTTAATTGTTCCGGAAAGGCCCGTGTCGATCCAAAAGCTTTCCGAGTCTGTTGTGCGGAAACCTGCCGTGGCGGGAGGAGTGCGTAGCAGCAGGCAATCAAATGGTTGTTTACAAACTACTGTTTCGCGCCAAATAATGGTACTTATATGTAGTTATTTACTGATTAATTTGGTTTTATGCATTTTACTGTGCGTATAGATAATCGTACAGGTGTATGCATTTATCGGCTTGTTAGCCGGCACTTTTGTTTATTGATAAAATAAATTTGTAAGGCACAGAGCACTTGTTTAGAACTTTATTTATGCTATAGGCAATTCGAATTGTGGACGTGGCAACATCTGTTCCTGGTCAATGGGCAAGGTGATATATGCCATGAAAATTCACAAAAGATAAGTAGTCAATTTTCACTATCTGCCATGAATTTTCACGGAAGCTAGCATCAAATGGATAACTGCCGTGAAAATTTACAGAAAATAAATATTATTATCTGCCGTTATTTAGTACAGTATTATCAGATTATGCAGGCAATAATACCAAATTAGCAACTGCTGTAGCCTGTAGTGTAGGCCTATGTAACTCTGATCACATCACTGGTAAGCGGCCATGAGCTTTCGGCTTATGTCTCAAAGTGCAACTGTGATCTTATATTTCTAAAATGTAGGCCTATAAACTGTACGCAATGAGTCTGTCTATATTTTTACCCCACACTAACTGACTTGTGCTCATGGCAGACAATCTGCAACAAAACATTAAAATTCCCACCTGGTTTAAATTAACTAACAAACAAACAGATGCACCAGCATAGCTGTAACACCTCAATAATTAATTGTGTGCTTAATCATTTATTTCCATAGCTTTAATGTATATGTTTCAATACATAAATTTTCACGACATATAGCCAAAAAGCAAAAAGATGCTTCCACGAAAATTCACAAAAAATAAGTAGTTGATTATTGCTATCTGCCGTGAATTTTCACGGCAGATATCATCTTTGGGTCAACAGCGTTCTTTCTTGCGGTCAATCCGGAAAGATGCAGGTCAAGACCACAACAAATCACTGCACCTTTCCGGAAAGCCAAAAAAACATAGCCACTGAGCAAATGTCGAGATGCTTTTGGCAATAGTTTGTTAACTGAAAATATGTGCAACTTATCCCAGACGGAACACTTCTTCATGCACTTTCATTTTTGATAAAGATGCAACTTCCAGCTCGACTCGATGACTACATCATTTCATAAGCTGTTAAAATATTGTGAGATCTCACAATTAGACATAAGGAAATTGTAGACCATTTAACACCGCAGAATAGTATTGAATGACCGCTGGTAGATCTTTGACGGGTGATGGTTAAATGTGAGGTGTGAGGTGCGAGGTGGGTATAGTGCGAGGGGAGCGTGCGAGGATTCGTGTGAGGAACGGGGTAACTTGCGAGGCGGTGTGCGAGGCCACCTGCACTGTGTAGGACTGCGGCGCACGATGGCTGCAGGCGGCGGCGTGCTTTGATCTAATCTGTAGCAGCGACGACCATTAATTGACGTTGATAGGTGACGTAACTCAGCATGGGGGAGCAAGACACGCGCAGCAGGAAACTGTTGTCAGGAGGATAATGCTGTGATGCATAAAGTCACAAAGCAGGACAGACGCACGTTCAAACTTTTTGGCACCGGCACTGTGATAGCATTCGTATGAAGCAGAATTTTTAGTACTGGTAGGCCTAATCTGCTTTGATCGATTGAATACCGGTATACGCACATTTAATCTCAAATACCGTCAGTGCTCACCAGAAAAAAATGAAAACGTCATGATATACACAGTCTCAAGCTCTATATTTGCC
>Ga0209367_1001242_pt1 | contig 30642 bp, 19 predicted proteins | sample WorMetLIZISLAND2_FD_187412 | JGI IMG/M metagenome (GOLD analysis project Ga0209367, IMG submission 187412) | Marine gutless worms symbiont microbial communities from Max Planck institute for Marine Microbiology, Germany - Olavius geniculatus... ...
AATAAAAACCGTGAGCAGGTCCGAATAGCCGTGAAGTCAGTCCGAGGGGGTGCCAGATGTCTATGGAGGAAAGGATTTGAGAAAAAGAGGTAAAGTGTTGTTTCTATCCATGCTTGCGGGCAATTAAACAATCCTTAATCAGTAGCCTCTCCATTATGTAAGAACTTCTATGTTTTTGATACGATGTTATTATCTTTTATACGAGTTTGATCAACTTGTTATTTAATCACTGTTCTACTAGAAACTTCATGCGGCGAATAAAGCTGTTGATGTTAAGCACTGTCAAAGTTTCATAACGCCTAAGATTTGGCTGCATTTTTATTTAATTGTCTGCGCGGTTGAAAAGTAGTATTTGTATTCAAAACTGTGCTACTTCAGAACGAAGGAAGTTAAAATGACAAAATTTGCAGTAACGAAAGCAAATTGTGTCGAAAATAAACTTTTAAAATTTCATGAAAAATATTGAATTACATCCAAAATAATAACATTTGTTTGGTGGGGTCTTTTTCTTGCCATACACTGTACAGTCGTAAAATTATTTGGTTGATGTGGCGCCTCTCTGTACAGCAAGATGTGGGAGGACTGCGGCTGCTGCTGCTGCGGCTCCAGAAGCCGTCAGTGGTCGTTCACTAGGGGGAGGGAGCTGAGTGGGGTTTAAGTGTTTTTGTGATTCATCCGGCCCGGTTCTTGAAAGATAACAACATGACTTGTCGACGGGCGGCGGTGGCGCAGCTTATCATCTTATCAGTCTGTCGTCACTCAATCACCGGCGCCCGATAAACATGTAAACAAATCTGACGACGCTTTCCGCAGAACTGAATGGAAACGGTGGACATTATGGCGGAAATACGCGCGATCGTGATTAGCTTCCTAAGTACTTCCATTATCGCTCCACTGAAAGTTCGATGTCTACTGCATTGCTGCCAGCGAATACGACGCGAAATACACCAGGCGTATGACGTTACTTCGTTGACTGCACGGAAACAAACAGCGATGGTGTCGTGGCGGGGGCAGGGAGCAACTGCTGATCCTACCCTCTGAATTTTAGCTTGTCGGAAAATTTTCTTCTTGTCGGAAAATGTATTTTTTTCAAAAGTACCAAAATTGGGCACAAAATCCCCAATTTGTGATATATTTGGGGCAAATTGGAAATTTTGAGCACCCACATTTTCTCTGTTGGAAATTTTCAGCTGTCTCACAATTGGATTGCATTTTGAAACTTATTGCATATAGGCCTACGTATCGTTAGTTAAATTAAACCAAAAATTATATTCAAAGTCTGATCTACTAATATATTTCCACAGTTTAAGTCAATATTAGTTGGATTACTTTTAATTTGTGTCGTGGTTTCTGCATCTGTCTGTATATTTTTACGTTCTTATGCATTTTGTAGTCACAGTTAGCTTAACTTTAGCGTAAGTTTCTTAGCATTTTTTCCCATATATAAACACAAAACCATGCATAATTGTGTTAATTACTTCCACTGCCGAGCAAGTTCTTTTGCTTTTGACGACTTCAAAAAACCACTATAACAGCTAACCACAGTTGATCAATGCTCATTGCTCACGCATCCCCGCGTTGACGCAGCCCGTCGAGACGGGAGAATTTTTCCTCGGGCCCGCGACGTTTGGGGACCGCGCCGTCGCTCAGAAATACAGAGTACACCAAAATGCGCAGTTCAAAAAAAAAACAAAATTTAAAAAATTTTCTCCCCAGACGGGCTCTGTGAGAATGTTTTTTCTGGACCCCGCTGTGGCTCTCGACGTCTTAGCGTTGGCCGACAGAACTGGTCTCAACGTCTTCTCTGCATAACTGTACTGACCATTTCTTGCAACAGTTGAGATTCGCCATTTTCTCTGTATAGCCCATTCGAGAGCTGCGATTTTTAATTTCCAGCCATTGTTTTCTTTCGTGGTCCGTCATTTTCAAATCTTGCAAATTCAGTGCCATTTGTTCAATTAGGTCGATCACGAACAGTGCTAATAATAATAATAATAATAATAACACTTACGGGTTTCTTGTGCGCCATATTCGTGTTGCTTGCCCTAGGATTGATTCTATCTGAAATGTGTGTTATCGTCATAAATACGTGAGAGTATCGAAAACTAAGGTTTAATTAGCTCGATCACGAAAGTACTACCAACAGGCCTAAACTCATCTTTTCACCAAATCCTTTTTTCTGTTTCCTGGACTGCACGACAACTAGTAAACCGAGCAATGGTTTGCATTACTTAGATCACTTTAAAAATTCCGGATCGATTGACTGATTGACTGTCATTGTTTTTGTTTTTAAGTTTGTGCTATATGTTGTTGTTTTAAACGCATGTTAATTATAAAGACTAAATCTTAACTTGACAATCCTGTGAAATTTTTCCCGGCATTTTCAAGTCCGTCAAATTGCAGTCCGTCATTTTTTAGCCCTGCATTTCAGGCAACCCGAATAAATGGGCTTAGGCCTACTTCTTCACTGTAGGTTATGGTTAACTGTACGTGGCGAAAATAACCATGCATTTGCGAGCTACTTATGTAAATTATCAGCCAGTAAGCCGATACTTCTGAAAAATCGGTTTAGCAGCAATCGTGAAAAAAATTGATGTGATGTTTAAATGTTTTAGCCACTGAGACGCAAATACTTCTAGAAAAATATTGAATCTTTTCATAGAAAATGACAATTAGGATAGCCTACATACTGAACCAGCATCACGACTGTTGTCTCAAAAGTGAGTCAAATGAAAAGAAGTTCCTATGAGCTTCTGTTATTCTGCTGTAATGCTGTTATTGTATTATTGCATTGTTATCGTGCTGCCTTTGGCATATTTGTCATTCAGATGATCATTATTATCTATATTGGGACAAATAAATGTTCAGTATGAAAATAGCTCATGTTATAATAAACAGTTGTTGAAAATCCAATTCACAGTCTAATTTTTGCAGTGGCATGCATGGCCATCTATTCTATAACTCTTCCATGTTGTACAGCTACAGCAAAAGTTGCAAAGCCATCGAGATAGCACACGCACACGTTAAGAATGAATTGTATTTTACATTCGTATTGCAAGTTAACATGATAACACGTCTTGACCATTGCAGCAAATGAGTATCACAGCAGCTAACGTCAACAGAATGACCATTTTGGAATCGAGTCGCTATATTAACCACGTGCGAAAAGTTCGTGTAGTATGATACGATTAAAAAGCCACGCCAATGTACGGAGACTTCCTTCATGTTGTAGTGGTCATCATATGTCGCAATAAAGTGTCATCTAAAACCTCTTGGATATTGTTTTTTTTGTTTACTCATTGCGTGACATTTGTCCACCGTCAAGGCCGCGGAATGAGGACACATCTTCAAGTGTGTACAGCGCAAGAAACGATGAGCAAGCCCAAAATATTGGTCCATCACCGGAGCGTCGTAAGCTTCTGTATAATAGGATTATGATGGGTCTGTGAAAAACTATCAACAGTAATTTTATTGGCCGGCCGTTAGGACAGAAGTAGGTACTTGGGTACGTTACGTACGATGTAGGCCTATCGTCTGTCTGTAACGCATGTATTGTGGGTAAACCTTATAGGTCGTAGGGGATCGGCGATGGTACCGTTGGATAAGGTGATAACGAGTTCCTATATGTCATTAGTAACCAATGTCTCTATCTGCAGCTGTTTGGCCGCAGTTTTAAATGCAAAGCTGCTGCCTGCAGCCATCGTCCACGCGCGGTGGATTATCCTATACCGTATTACCTGGCGCTGCACTGATTGTAACGTTCGATATAGCAGCGTCACCATAGCGTGTATGAGACTGTAGTCACTCTGCGAAATCACTTTTTTCCGCGACCGAAAGTTGGACACTGGCCTTCGGATATAAACGGTACGGTCGGCCCATTTTAGCGACAGTGGGGCTTCTTGTTGAACTTTAATACACGATCAGATACAACCTAAAACAAAAGTGCTTGCGATTTACAAGACAAAATAAACGTGCCACTGCAGTCATAACATAAATTCTGCGCGAATATATGCACGAACCAGTGGCGCTTGAAATTCTCTAATAGCGTTTATGCACATCCTATATTGTTTCCATCATGGTCTGACACTCATGCGTTTCTTGTGAAAGCTGCTTGATGTCCATTACGCATCGGCATTTGTCGTTGCATAGATAAAACGATTATCGATGTGCAGAAGCGACACAGACAGCAGCGGCAACGTCTATAGATCGCCTACTAAGCTGTGAGCACTTCGATAAACTTAAACCTACAGTAACTATTTCAATCGCTTCAGAAAAAATTCTTAGTGAAAAGTCAACCTCGTGCTACGAACTGTTAACGAATACTGTTACCGGTTTGTGAAGAATATCTAGTTATTCCGTTTAGAAACAAGAAATCATCGGTTGCAAGTTGAAGTTGCGACATGCCTAAGAATTTCAGACTGAGACGTTTCTTGTTTTATTTATAGCACCTGTCGTTATAGATTTTTTTTCCAGCTTATACGGATATTTGAACACGTAGCCATCATAGGCGCTTTGTGTTTAGTGGAAGATATCGCCTCATACCGTAAACGTGTCATTATAAAGCCCATGCAACTGCCTGCCATATCGGCCCTGCAGGTTAACACGATGAATCAGAATGACAAATGTAGGCTAAAAAGACAAAATTGAGAAAAGTAAGGCGTAAAAATTTATGTGCTTCCGGTTGAAGCCGGCAAAAAGTAGGGACGGGGTAAAAATTTTAGATGCAGACAGTATTTTGCAGTTAAAAATCAAAAGCAAACCCCAAAACTACATTAAACGTCCAGCAAAAAATTTAGGGAAGAACGAAGGTTTTTTTGGAGACGGACGGACGGAAACCGGAAACACAGGATTTTTGGGCCTAAGTAGCTGGTTTTTCATTGCTAAACAAGGTTATCGCTGAGCAATTTATGAAAACCGCTTGCGTCGCTTGCCGGTGCAGATGGCTGCACATCGACACCGGAAACGATGGCCGACCGACACCCGGCGGAAGAGGATTGGGTGGCAGTCATGACGTCATCGACCACGTGATCGCTTGGTGACGTCATCGTCCACGTCGTCGCCCGGGCCGCACTGGAACAGCACGACGGGGTCAGACGTCGAGTCCTCCTCTGAGTTTATTGATGACGCTGTGCCGAATGTGGTCGCAGCTACCGCTGTGTCTTGAGCGTCGGACAGAGGTCCTTGATGACCGGCAGCAGCATCGTGATCGACGTCGCCCAGCGACCACTCGCGACCACCGTCTTCGTCGTTGTCGTCGTCGTCGTCGCTGTCGATGACTATCCGCACGCCGGAGCTGTTCACTGGGCTCTGCAGACTGCGCGTCCATTCACCAGAGGTCGGGCTGACGGGTGACTCGAGTCTGGCGGGTTGCGGCGGCGGTAGGGATGTGGTCCGGTCAACCACCGAGCACACTGAGCCAGTAGCTTCGACGTTAACGACGACACTTGAGCTACGGGAGGTTGCTGTCTGCGGTGGTGTGGTTGCTCCGTGATCGTCCTCAGCGTCTGTAGAGTACCGTACGGTGGTCGGCTTGGCCCGGGTCCTCCGTGCGACGTTGACCGCGGCACCGTTGGTACGCGCGTTGGCGGCCGCTGCGGCAGAGCGCTCTCTGCGCTTGGTGGGCCCGAGACCGTTGCGCATGTTGGGCATGCTCTCGATGCGTGAAGGACCTCTGATCACCACCTCGCCGCCGCTCACTGTTCGCCGCTTCACACCGGACCGACCACCTGCAATCACGATCGCAACATAGACGTAAAACGTCTCAGAACAAATTAAAGGGTGTTAAAAATGTTTAAATCGTTAAAAACATAATGTAAACTTTTTAAAAAACCTGTTAAAACGTTGAATAAAAAACGTCAGCCCTAATGTTATCAACATCTTGCCTAATGCCTAATGCTGTATGTGTAGTATAATAAAACTAGTCTACAGAAAGAAAACTTCATTGAATTTCAATTCAACCGTGTAATCATAAGAGCAAGAATAACTAGACTAACTAAGTTAACTACCACCATTATCAAAGCCTATTAATTCGTTTATGTGATTTCAAAAGTGCTTTGCGAAGTTCTTGATGGAATTTTCAATAAACGCTTTATAATTATATAAAAAACGTTGAAAAACTTTTAAAACGTAACAAACGTGGCGAGAAAGCAGGAATAAAAACGTACAAAAAGTTTATTACATCTATGGTTCGGAATACTCATGCTGAAGCAGCGTGGTCTTAGGTAAAAAGTACCACGGGCAGGAAGTCCCAATTTTTCAACAGACAGCTGCAAATATCCAGCAGAGAACGTCGTGCATTCTCAAAATTTCAATTCGGCAGCTAAACTTCATTAAAAATCGCAGGTTTCACCCCAGATTTTGTATATTTGGACAAAAAATTTTTGGCAAAAAGAAAATTGCCTGACAGACTAAAATTTACGGGTGCGATTGCCCCTGCCCCAACTGCCACGAAGCCTGTTCTGGATTTAGATGCTGATCCGGATAATCACCAAAATCTAATTATCTTTAAGTTGGGGCCAAGTCCAACCTTGCCTGAAAACTTCAATCAATTGCGCATGTAATAAACTTTTTATGTGATCCTACTAGCCTAATAAACAAACAAAGAGATAAATAGATGCTGGCTATAGCATAATCTCGTTAACGGAGGTAATTAAAACGCATGTCTTTTGAAATACTTTAAAGTTGCCAAACTCAGCTTGCACTGGCACTGTTTCCACAACTTCGCTGCAGTCGTGCGTCAAAAAGCAAACGACTGCGTGGTCTATGCCATCTGAGCATCGTTTAAGTACGATACCGCACTGTCTGGAGTGGTATAAGCGTGTACTGCGTACTCATTTATTCACTCTGGCAGTGCAGTATCCAAAGGCGAGCGACGTAACTGACGTGAACTTAAACCGACACGGTTTAGTTTTTGACGAACTGACTAATGGGAGAACAGTGCGAACCCATTTGTTATTGGTTAACGCGTACGTGCGCGTAGTAACGTAGTCACCGACGCCGTTAAACGTTGCCAACTGTAATGCGTTACTGCTTGCTCATTGATCAGTTTGAACAAAACCACGCCAGTTCGGTTCAGTTACGTCGCTTTGTGCGCGCCTTAATACAGAATGCTAGCTTACCTGTTCCGCCAGCTACGGCTTTATGAAGCCCTACAACGGTTTTATTATTGAAATGCATGACACATCGCATTTTTACTCCGCGCACGCTATGTTCCTAACGTAGCGAAGAGGAGTATATGGAATCAGTGTAATATTGACGACCGACCGACCGACCTGCCTTACGGTTTGGTTATAGAGTAGGGTTATTGGGATTAGTCAATTTAACAGTGCCATTTATATTTACGCTCAACTGACCCCCGTTGCCATGGAAACGAAATTTGGGACAAAATGGGCTATAATTCAGTTTCCGTAAGAGATAAGTCTCGGATTTATAGTTGCAGTTGTAGACGTAGTAATACGCTGTAGTACTGTAGTAGTATTAGTAGGCCTAGTAGTAGTATCGGCGTTTAGCGAGCGCGGAGTATGCATTAGATTGGTTACAATCTAAAGTATTTCTTGTCAAATATATTTGCAATACGGTCTATTGACAACATTAAAAACCGAAAAATACTCGGCATGCATTTAAAAGACCAGTCAAGATGCAAGTGATGTTAAGACACTAGGCGGGCACCTGCTAGTCTGACTGGAGCGATCACTGAGGCCGGTCGACGCAGAGCAAGTACCCGACAACGCTCCTGGTAAGACGGCGACCGGTAGATTCCAGACGACATGAGCATTGTCATACTGACGGACAGTCGAGCGACGGACGACAACGCGCATAGAGTCGTGTTCACGTGACCAGCGTCTACGTGCAACAACCACACACACACACACATCATCATCATCATCATCATCGTCATCATCATTTTATCTGCACCACCTAATTAAGGAAGTTGTTTTCGGCATAATGAACGGCAAAAACAGGAAAAGAAGACTCACACCCGACAGAAGATGGAAGGACGACCTAGTGAACTCGTGCAACAAGGATATTAAAACCTTGGCGATGGACTCATTTCGTGAACTATGTCACAAACACCAACGGGCATTGAGCCCAAGGAGCAAAAAAGAGAAAGAGAGGGGGAGAAAGAAAGAAAGAGATAAAAGCAGCCTGGCAAACACAACATTATTTCACAATCCTCCTAGCTCTCACCACAGTATCTAGAGTGTTATAACCTCCCATAATCTCACTCCGGTGAATAGCGACTGTTGAAACGCTTCTCGCGTCTGCTTATAACAACACGCGAGTCCCATGCAGAACGCCCCGTTGATCACAGTCATGGAATAAGCACGTGTCAACATGGTCTAGAATGTATGATGCTGCATCAGACGGGCAGACAACTTTAAAAAATATCTCAGTGTTTTTACGCGCGAAAGCAGCTACTGCTTTCAGCGCCTCTTAGCCATCGCAATTCTGTCCGTCCGTCTGTCCGTCCGTCCGTCACACGGGTGGATCAGTCAAAAACGGCGCAAGCTCAGATCATCAAATCTTTACCGTCGGCTGCCTGGAAGACTCTAGTTTCAAGACCTTGGATGACCTTGAATGCTAAAATAGGGTTTTTGTGGATTTTTTGGCGATTTCGGGTGGCGAAACACATTAAACGCAATTTTTCATGAGCGAATTGCGCCGAAACCAATTGAGATAGACATGCACAAGCTGCTATGAAATTTTCAGCATTAAAGGTAAATTTCGACGGTCCAAGTCTCGATTTTCTAGGTTCAATGAAACCTGCGCACGAGGGCATCAAATAGCGGTACCCCCATAAAAGTTGCGACGAAATGGCTGGAGATAGACTGACAGTTTGTGAACAGGAACTACTATAGGCTTTCGCGCGTCTCGTGAGCATTAGCTCAAATTTCTTGTAAATTTTGGTTACATATCCCAGAAAATCATTCTTCGATACATAGCACGATATAACTACTTTGAAGCTATTACTTGGCGCACATATTTATAATCAAAGCATTTGTAGCTGTTGATGTGTTTGCGTGAATGCCGACTGTCACAGGAAAGATTCTGTTTAATTACTGTTTTTAAATCACGCTCAAAATTCATTACCTCCGCCAAGGAGGTTATGTTTTTGCCGGTTTTTGTTTGTCTGTTTGTTTGCCTGTTCGTCTGTCTGTGTGTCACGCAGATAACTTAAAAAGTTATGGACGGATCTTTCTGAAATTTTGAGGTTATGTCGGGCATGGCATAAACTACCAGTGATTAAATTTTGAGGGTGATCCGGCAGGAATCCTGGATTCTGGATCACTTTGAAATTTTCGTTACCATTGCGTTAAAGGGGGCACAAGGGAACCGCTGGCAAAGCAAAGATGGTGACGTCACCTGGCGAATAGCTTTGCCTTGGCGGAGGTACCTGCGCTCTCCGAGTGCTTTCTCTAGTTTATTAAAATGAAATACGAAGCGTACGCGTGGCTGAGCAGGCAGCTATGTCAGCATCCGTGAGTCCGGCTTTGATGCACAGATCTTTGAGTGCTTCGATCTGCCTCTGTTTATCAACAACAACAACAACAAACAAACAAACAAGTAATTTGAGCAAAGCTCACTTATCGCGCGATTTTGTGATCTTAGCTTGCGTTGTTTTGACACAATACAGCAGTGTGATAAACGGCCAGACAGCTAGACAGACAACTTTAGGCCTAGACTTACTGGTTCACCACATAAGACCGGGTTTACAGTAAATAGTGACAAGAAAATAATAACATAAAATAATAACAAAAAAGATGTGATAACCGAGTGCTAACACGTGCGTCAATTTCTTTTCGTAAGCTTTTGACGTCCGGTGACCTTGATTTTTGACCTTTCGAACGCCTGCTGCCCCGAGAAACGTTCACATTATTTTTTTGTTTTTCCACGGCTTTCTGTTTTTCGTCTTAAAGAGTCCGTACATGCCGGACACACCATAGATGTAAAAAAACATTTCTTGTGTTTTTTATAAAAGTTTTTGAAAATGTTATTATTTTTTAATTTTTTTTTATTTTTAATGTTTTTAAAAATGTTTTTGTGCTTTTAATGTCGTGTTTTTTGTTCTTGTCAAAACATAACGTACAAAATTACAAATATTATTTAATTTTCATAGGCAAATTGCGTTCAGCTGTTTTTGATCTGTATATATTGCGGCTTTTTTAGTCTTTGCAAATGGTAGGTTTTTTAATTATCTGAGTTAGATATTCTTTGCGTGTATAATGGCAAAAAAAGTAGCGATTAGAAACATCTGCAGTTTAATGTTTTATGCATTTTTTGTATAATGTTTTTATAAAAGTTTTAAAAAAGTTTTTTAAATGTTTTTAAAAAATTTTTTTAACATCTATGAGACAGACGGACAGACAAACGGGCCAGATGCGTAACGCGGCCTACAGAACGACTGCACAATATCAGACTTATTGTAAATATACCACATGAAGTAACGACTTACGACGATGTCTAGTGAGGAATAAGCTTTATGTGCATCCATTCCAATGACGACACTGGGAGTGTCAGCATACATACCGTAGCCATGGTCACTCAGTCATTGCGAGGTAAGGTTCATTCGGTTCATCTGATAATTTAGAACTTCAGACAAGCTAACCGACTCTGACTTGTCTCTCGTTTCTACGCGTTGCCATCGTGGACATCCACCATGGCGTTTATTATTATTACTTGCGGTCGGCAAGAGCTGATTTTACCGCCCAATCGAGAATGACAAGCGCAGATCGTAGAGAAGGCTGCACATCGCAGTGGCTTTCACGACAGTCATATATACAAATGTCCACACTGGGATTCGACCGTATAGACCCATACACTGCGGTCAGACCGGGCTATTGCAGACTGCTGGACTGGCGATGCTTTGCACTTTGTAAGATGAAACACAGGATGAATTTACACGAACATTTTAACACGACAAAACATGCATCGGTTTATCACTGTCATGTCGTCTTCACCGCTCTGATAACCTATCTGTCTTTCACTGTCTCCAAATCGATAGGTGCACAAGACCGTGCAGCACTTTCATGATGATTAGGCCTAATCCGGCTATGTGTGATATCAAGAGATTGTCCCAGGTTCAGCCTCTTTCCTGCGAATTGTTGGCTTTTTTACGCGCGAAAGCAGCTATTGCTTTCAGCGCGTCTTAGCCATCGCAATTCTGTCTGTCCGTCTGTCCGACACACGGGTGGACCAGTCAAAAACGGTGCAAGCTAGGATCACCAAATCTTCACCGTCGGCTGCCTGGAAGACTCTAGTTTCAGGAAAAGTAAAGCTTTTCCATAAATTCTAAGGGGTCACCCCGAACGACAGCGCTAAATGAAAGGGGGTGAGCAAAATTTGCGATTTTTGGCCAATAAGTTGCTGTATCTCAGTAATGGTGCAAGATAGGGCTTAGGTTACTATAAATCACTAATAGGAATCATACACTGGCTCTTGATTGGCGCCGAATTCAAGGCTCGCCTAGACTCTAGCTACAGAGAGAAAGAAGAGGGGGCGGTAAGGAAAAGAAATAAAGTAAAAATAAAAAAAGAGAAAGAAAGGAAAGGGGAACGTCAAACCCCCTAAGCAAAAATTTTGGCTACGGCTTTAGTCTGTCTTGTACATCAATCTGTGTCAACTAGTAGCATCAGTTGGCATCAGACATGGACTGTGATCTGCCACTCGCGGCGACTTTGTCATCAGCTCAACTGTCACGTGCTCTGTGCCCGCTCATTCACCGTAGCGGTTAGCACAAACCAAACAAAAACAGTTAGTTCATCATCATCATCATCATATATTCGTTTAATGACAGTTGACATACGCAACTTCTATCAACGCAATATCACCTCCCGACAGATATACGCGACAAAAGACGAAATAAAGTCAGTCAGCTACTTCAAAAGTGTCCAGAATGCATTTCTGTTTCGCTGACTAATGATTATTCGTATAGATCTGATGCAATGATTTTGTCATTAACGGCGCGTTAAGGCGTGTGCAGAGCGACCAGAAGGAACTGAACTAGAACGCCAGTTAAGTTACGTTGCACCAGACTGCACAAAGCGAACGAACTGGCAGTTCAGTTCATTTCATTTCTGTTGCTTTGTACACGCCTTTAGAAATAACTGTCGTTGTTATTACTCTCATTATTACCGTTCTAGCGTTGCGTTCCTCTGCGAATGACTCCAGCTTTCGTTCGGCCACGCGTCGGGCTCGCTTCTGAAGCCGTATCCGGAACTCCTGCCGCTGTTTGACCGTCACCAGAATGCCTGAACATACAGACCGTATATATTCGTCGTCAAGTTGCTATTATACTGTACGTGACCAGTATGAATTAAGCATCGAGATGTGTTCAATCCATTTATGCTTGCGTTGTTTTGGCATTTGTATTAGGCAGCAAGCAAGGTTTCTACGTCTTAGAGTACTCGACGCATCAGAAGAACTTTGCTGACTGTGTAATGATAAAGTTTGAATTTTTAAATTGTGATTCGTGCTGTTTTGTATCTACAACCATGATGTCACCCTTACACTGCACATAAACTGAACAGGTTTTTTTTTACATAAATAACGTTAATCAACCTAGAGTGGGTTCAAGGGCTCCTACCGTCGACGACTCGCGCGATCCGCCACAGCAGCAGAATGACAAGCACGGCGGCCGCCTTCTGTCCCTCCTCACCGGACACGCCGCTCAGAAAGACGATGTCGATTGTAAACGACGATACGATGATGAACGCGTCGAAAATCTACCAAAAACAACCGCAACAGTCCGAATTACAACTTTTTAGACTTCTGAAATGAGCGCGAGTCGTGCATTAGAACGAAATAAATGCAGATGGCGTGACGGAGAGATGTCATCTACAAATTATCGGAGGCCAAATCAAAACGAAATGCGAGATCAGTTTATGTTTCAATACACAGAGTCCTATTACAGAAACGAATTTTTGCAGCTGTTATTCCTCCCTCCCCAGAGCGCCATCATGTTCGTCAGATACCATTTTATGGCTTTAAAACTCAATGACTATGTCTTTTGACTCGGGCAAATCTGGGGATAGTTTCCCAACAGCTTGATCTTAAACTCGGAGCAATACTTCACCTGCGGAAAAGCATAGATGTAAAAACGTATCAAAAACATTTTTAAAACGTTTAAAAACGTTCAATTAAAACGTGGGCCATAATATGTTCAACCTTTTTCTAATGCCTAATGCTGTAGATGCAGTATATCTAGAACTATATAGTCTAGACAGAGATAACTTTAAACTGTATGGTCACAAAACCACGGCACTAGACTAACCAAATCTATACTAGATAAAAAAGGAATTATATTTATGTATTTGAACTGACTTAGTCAACTAAGCTTATTATCACTATGGCCTATTAATTAGTTTCTGTAGTTTTAAAAGTGCTTCTCGAAGTTTTTAATGGGATTTTCAATGCACGTTTTATTGAAATAGAAAAACAATTAAGAAAATAAAACAAAACGTTAAAAACGTAAAAATGTGACAAGAATAAAAAACGCAAAAAAACGTTTTTTTTACATTTACGGCGAAAAGTGTAACATTTGTAGATTTTCTATACAATTTTATTTGCATAACTTTCGCCTAATCATACTGCAGACTAGTTTTAATCTGCTGATAACAAAATACTGATCATTTAAATAATTAATAAAAATCGCCAACAAGTAACTTTAAAACAACAACCAAACAAGAAAACCTGGCTAACGCAAAGGAAACGCGCGACAGCGGTGTGTTTGTATATAAAAAGCCCTACTGAAATGAAAATAAAAATGTGCATACGAAAATTTCATATGCATGTTGTCCTGGTTTATCTCTAGTGATTTCCGCGCAATTTTCTCTTGAAATGTGTATCGCAGACCAAAATCGCCTAAAAATCAATAAAAACCTTTATATTGGATTTCAAGATCATCCAAGGTCATCGATTTACATGTCAATCGAAAGCGCGTGTAAAATTTTTTATTATTAATTAATAATAACCCAGGCCCTATTTCGCACCGTTTTTGAGATACAGCAACTTATTAGCAAAAAATTGCAAATTATTTCCTACCCCCTTCTTATTTAGCGCCCTCGCTCGGGGTGACCCCTTTCGAATTTTTAAAAGTTTTTGCGGATCCTGAAACTAAAGTCTTTAAGGCAACAACAATGAAAATTTAGTGATTCTACCTTGCACCGTTTTTGACTGATCCACCCGTGTGACAGACAGACGGACAGACAGACGGACAGAATTTCGATAGCTAAGACGTGCTACAACAGTATGTGCTGTTGCGCGTAAAAACCTGTTATTCAGCTTTTTAAAGTCTACAAATAGATATTATAATAATTAATGCCGTGTTAAATAACTAACAAAAAATTACCTCAATCTTGTGTCGAAAGAACACTTTTCCCATTGCTATAATTTTCACTAAATCCTATAAAACAACAAAGCATCAATCATGACAAATAAGTACCTGTAATGCACTTGTTTATGTTATTTTGCGTACAAATGCATAAAATACAATAAAACAACTCGGTTTTTTAGAAAAATCATAAACTGTTTTTTTCTTTATAGTCAAATTAGTGCTATGTAACTATTATTATACAACGACCTACAGTAGCAACCAAAATCGGCGGATCGGGTTATTCGCTGTCTGAAATACAACAATATTTTCCCACAAAAATATCATGACGATATTTTCCGTAAAAAACGACGGCTCAGACTGCTTTTGTTATTAAAACGTTCAAATTGATAAGAAATCTGTCTTGACGATCAACATAATGATTTTCCGCAGCGTCATAATGTAGCAGTTTTGTGTTGCGCTGTAACAAATCGGCTTTTGCTTAAAGTTAGATTAGGCTAAGTATGCCCATTATCATCTTTTAACGGCGAAGTTCTACGTCAGCTATACGAGTAATGGGTGGTCTATAGAAACTTACAAAAATCATAGTTTTATGACGTCATGAAAAAACCACCATGCAACTGTCGAAAACTGTTAACAGATACGCTCAAACGCAGCAACAAATTTGAAGAAAACTAACCATTAAAGATTCCACGTCGCTAAACCATGTCGACCGTTTTGGCAAGCTTCTACTCACAAGCCGACAATAGCTTAACGTTTCACAAGGTGCAGTAAAGCTTACGAAGTATAATAGTCATCTTTACAAATTCACTGGCCACTGTGACAGTGAGTTACCGTAATTTAAACAAAAACGCTCAGCTGTCGCTAGAAAAGATGCGCTACAGCCTATACTGTTCCTGTTGCAGTACTGACCTTCAAAGTCAATGATTTTTATGTAATCTGCAAGAGCGTATGCCACTTATTCGTGATTAATAGTAACTTTGGCCCTATTTCTTACCATCTTAAAAATACGGCCACATACAGCTTGAAACTTTCCATTGAAAATTGCGGCCAAACCGCTGCAGATAGAGACATGGCTACTATTGACAGCCTATAGAAAGTCGCCAGCGACCTATCCGAGCCTACTATCGCTGACCCTCTACGACTTACCGTTTAGCCACAATACCGCACGATTAGCATACCATGGTGCGTTATGACCCTTTAAGGTCGTCCAAAGTCATTGATTTTCATGTCATTTTAAAGCCAGGATGCGACTTCATATTAGTGATCAATAGCAACGTAGATTCTATTTCGCACCGTTTAGCCACAATACATCCGTGACCAACAGACGACAGACAGACGGACGACAACCGAGCAAAAGACGCCCTACAACATAGCTGTAGTGTATCAAAAACGGGTCAAAACTTTTTAAAATCACCTTGTAGTATCTTAGACATCTTGCAAGTAGCTATTTCGCTCGTCTCACGAGACAGAATCCAATGGCGTCATGCAGTCAGCCGGACGGACGGACGGTAGCAGAGAGTTAGCGAAGAGCTGTTTCTTATACACGTGGTTGTCTGCGCAGATCTGATACGCGGCAAATAGATGACAGGAATTGATTGCATACTATCGACAGAACGCCAGGCAGCCAGTCGCGAAACGATCGTCCGATTCTGACGTTAATATACAATCAAAACTTCTGTCTGTTTTGTCCAGCCTATACGATCCCGATAAACGTATAGACTCGTAGACTTCGCACGCGACTTTCTGGAGAACTGAAAAAATTTGTCTTTGAATAAACTCATCGGTTGAAGCGGTAACTACCGAGGTATATAAACTGATCAAATTACAACTTTTATTTAGTTTATTGTTGACGTTTCGGCAATCGCTGCAGGCTGCCTTCTTTGGAACGGCTGTCCGCCAGATGTCAAGATCATAAGCACTAGCGTATGATTCTCTGTTACTCGTCAAAATTAAGATAACAAAAGCTAAAAACATATTTATCGAATTTCGTATTTCAGTTATTACCCGGCTACATGGTAAAATTATCCGACGCTGGTTTCATCTATTGTGCTGAGCTGTTCCCCATGTATTTCCACGCTTACGTCAAAATTGTAGCCGCTACAGTTTAAATAAAAATAGGCCGAAACGCATCATTGTATTTCTTTCAGTCATCGTGTCCTTTGTCATTATCACTGTGGCCGATCAAGACGATCGCAACATGCAACCACAGCAGCAGCAGCAGCAGCAGCGACGACGCTAGACATTGTTACTGATGCGGTCGGACGATTGTTGCGGACCGTATATATACGGGGTGCGCCAACAAAAAACAATTCCTTAGGTTAAGAAAAATTTATACTACAGAAATGTAGCAAATTTTTTTCACCAAATGTACAGTTCTTACAAAGGGTATTTAAATTAGATACTGAGCATATTTTGTCAAAACAACTAATATGGTTCAATATACACAGTGGCTTAGTCAAAAGTTTTTCAATTTTTTAAACTAAACATATACGCGGCGTTTCATAAAAAGGACCCCTTTTCATAATTCACTCAAACAATGATCAATTTACATAAAATTTTTACCAATTGTAGCTGAAAATACTAATTAAATATTCTTTGTTAATCGTGATGTAACGCTGACGTCATAATGTGTCACGGGTACAAGCTTGCTAGTCTCAGCTGGTGCTGTCAGTTGCTGCCCTGCTGCATGGTGAAAAATGTGGTTTGTTCATGACAAATTATTGAAGTTTTACAGTTACAGTTACAAAAAAACGCGCAAAGCAATCGCAGTTATGTATATGTGAGGATAGTTGGACTTTTGAATGTTCGAGCAAAACAGTGCACTAGCACACCGAACTTGCGAGAAGGTTGAGTTTTTGGATCGCGAGATGCCTGATTTCATGTGTTCCGATGTTGCTTAGAGCTAATACGATAAACATTTTTTTCATTAGCGAACCAGATTGAGTTCACCATTGAAGCAGGGTAGCAACTGACAGCACCAGTTGAGACAAGCAAGCCTGTACTCGCGACAGACTGTGACGTCAGCGTTATGTCACGACTAGCAAAGAATATTTAATCAACTGTCACATTTTGTTGAAATATTTTGAATTAGTATTTATTCAGCTACAACTGGTAAAAATTTTGTGTAAATTGATCATCACTTGAGTGAATTATAAAAGGGGTCCTTTTTATGAAACACGTCATAAATGTTCACGAATAAACGAATCAGACTCACTAAGAGTTTTTTTAAATTCAAACATATCTGCAACATGCTTAATTTGCACCGGTTTTTTAAAGATAACTTGCTTTTATCGTTTCAGCCCAACGTCTTTGCTCACAAAGTGTTTTAATACACTTTTACATTAAAACGCACTTATAATTTTAAAATCAAATTAAATACTAAACGAAATTTGCAAAACATGTAATCTAAATCCTCATCTATAAATGACGCAAATTTGGTGAAAAAAATCTGCTACGATTTTGAAGATGTTGAATATTTCCTAGAAAGTTGCTTTTTATTGGCGCACTTTGTATGTGCAAAGGCGACACGATGCGAGACGTCTCGGCTGTAGAGTGTCGCGTCGCGCGGTGTGCATGCGACATTCCAAGCCGCCAATCTATCCCTTCGGTCCACCCGCCAGCGACTCAAGTCCACGCAGCTTCCCGGTATCCACACCGCATGATTATAGCCGTCCTGTAGACGCATTGATTTTTCGCCGCCTCCGGCAGCCGGTTAGAAACAACGACGTCAAAATAACGTCTAGAAAACTGCTGAAGTGACCTTGTCTTATGCACGCCCACACTCTTTAGCACTTTCATCTGACGCCCAGCCTGCTAAAATGGCCCTGTTTGGCATTCGGGATCCGCCGTCAACAATGACACTACAATCGACTGGTGCACAACACCCCGACAAAAAATTCACTCAACTCCACAGCAGAAAAACAAACCTATAGGAGGGCCTAACACTGAGCTTTTGCTCGCACCCAGACGTAATGACGAAAAGAGGGTACTTGTCCGTTAATTCCCCCGCACCCGAATAATTAGCTGCGTTTCTGGTGCCTAACATGTTAGGCATTGTTCATAGATAAGTATATTATTAATACTATAATTAGATACTTTATGCTGAAACACGAAAAACAAATTTATAGTATTGCCTCAATACAGCAAAACAAAACTCTTTCGAATTTTTCGTCTGCCGTGCCGTCAGCAGAAATTAAAACTATAGTAGCTAAAAGTATTAAAACAATTATCATCAGCATATTTATAACATATTTATATGACACACCTAACTTGTTAGGTCATCCGAAATGCAGCTATAATTGTTAACGCTAACCCTAACCTTAACCCTGACCCTAACTCTAAACCTAACCCTAACCCTGATCCTAACCCTAACCCTACCCCTAACGTTAACTCTAGCGGTTAGTTCGGGTGCGGGTGAATTAACGGACAAGTACCGAAAAAAGTTTGAATCAACAATTCGCCACCGGAAAAATTTTTTCCACTTAGCTATTATTTACTTCCCCGAACTTTTGCAGAAAGCAACCTGCTTTCATCTGATTCGGCTTTTTTCAAATACTCACAACCCCTATACTTTTCTCCAAGAAGGGCTGCACTTAAGCTTGTCGTCAACAAAAAACGGCACAGAGGGCACCAAAGGAATCGATTGGGCTAGTCAGATCGATCGACACCCGATCAAACTTTGGTCTGTTTACTGCATCCAAAACTATTTCCGTTAAACATATCACGTTAGGCCCAAATATGCGTCGACGGCGACAAACTGGCTAGCATGTCAGAGTCTCGGCGAGTAAACATTTACGTGAAAATTACTGAATAGGCCTATTCTACGCGTACAGTAAAGCGCACGAATGTTTCAGTCGATAGTGATGGTCATTATGTCTGAAAGTAATATGAGAACGTCGCCATGTAGGCTTACGAGTTGACGAGAATGCAGTTGAACGCAGCAGCGCCGGGGTTAAGTCGGTTGACGAGGGTGCAAGAAAGTTGCAATAATTTCCAATAAACAGACTGCAAATGTCCTATAGAGAAGATATGGGCGTTCAAGTCATCAAACTAAAGAAAACTTTCAACCCCGAGTTTTATTTTAAAATTTGTAATGCATTTCTTGCGAGAAGAATTTTTTTTCGGCAAACTAAAATTCAGAGGGGGGCTATCCCTCGTGACGACGGCATTGATTCAATGCCGAAAGCACACGCGTTTTCACCGTCCACGCGAACACGGCATTTTATACGTCAATAACATTCGTCCGTTTGAGCTGGAGGCGGCTAAACAAATAGGAACGGAGATTATGACCCTAAGTCTATCCGCATTGTGCTGAGGCAATTCGTCGAGTCCCGCAGTGAGAATTACGGGTTTTCCGTGCGAGTTCAATGGTCACTTGACCGACGACGTCACGTGACCCAAACGTCGACATTTTGAGGTTGCTGTCGGCGACCAACAGCGGGCTGTAATCCGGGACATTTATCCCCCCTCGGCGCCAAGAACCAACCTTCCTCCAAGTCGCACCAACCTCACTAATCTAGGTAGGCTCTGGAGTTTAACAGTCCATGCACAGACAAACGTAAACTTCGTGCAGAAAGCTAAAACCGTATAAGCTAAGTCGGCTTATTTCATTTGACGTGGTGGATAAACCGATTTTCGCACGAAAGCGTTCACTTAAATGACCTTGACAAATAGGACAACGAACGTCCGGATAGCTAAGAGGTCTGGGGGTGTAAACTCCCAAAGCGGAGTCCCGGCCGCAAACGCATTCTGATGCATTTACGTGTCTCGTACAGCTCAAAACGCATCTTGTGGCAACAAATTCCCAACATCTCGTATTTAGAAAAAGTTTGAAGTTTGAACCAATTAAGCGTCGTTCCTCTAAATACGAGACAACGGCCCTGTGGGAGAGTGCTGTAATCTCGGGTGTAGGACATTCCCCCCTGTACATGTTCCCCCGGACGTTTTTCCCTCCCTATGCTGTTACATGAGAATCGATCGAGCGCTAGATAATGGCATAATTTTCAGTGTCAGCATGGTGGAATAATGCAGCAAACATCAAATGCTCTTGTGTTATCATTAACAGGCCTAAATAATACGTCAAACAAAGGGCAAGTCTGAAGAAATCTAAATTATTCTCAACTTCTCAAGAAAGAGGTGCGGACGGCGACGTCGAAGTGCCACTCATAGCGCACTGTGTGTGCTACAGCAATTTATCGAATTTTGCTTTCTGTATATAGCCATACGTAAAAAATGTGTGCTTTGACTACTTCTACTCTCCTGGTTCAGTCTGCATCGAGTCGAGTTCAGTCGTCTCATGGGCGCGTAGGCCTACCGCCTACATCCCTATTTGCTGTTAATTGTCGCGCTCCCTAAGACTCATTGTGTTTGAAAAATACTCAATGGCGTCGAGACTTCAAAGGCGGAGTTGCTTTTGGTGTTGCAAAAAATTTCTGCTCAGTCTTGGCGCTGACTCTGATAATATGTTGTTACTGGCCTAGATGGGGAAACGTCCTAGGCACTCGAAAAGAAGGGGGGAAAGGTCCGGGCAGGGGGGAAATGTCCGAGGGAGGAAACGTCCGTGGTTGACAAGCTCAGGGGGTAAATGTCCGGCTTTCTGTAATCTCATACAGCGAGGTCCGGGGCGGAAGCCCACCAACAATTCGCCACCAACTTTGTTACTTTTTACTTTCCCCAGGTGCTTCCACCTATCAAGGCAGTGGACGTCCTTGGCGGTAAAATGTTAACCCTAACGAACGTTACTGGTAGCAGGTATCGCGCGGTAACTAGACAGATATATTTCGTTCTACAAAACGTATTTTTAATTCTGAACTCAAAACGTTGCCACTTTCTCTTCTTTTGTCACAACGCACTCCGAGCATGTGTTGTTATCTGCCTGTGCGCCATTCAATGATCGCCGACTTTGTTTACGGCCGCCAATTTCGCATTCTATGAAGACAACAATTTTAGGACCATCGTCACAGTTTGTAATAATTATCTAGTGGTTAAGTGTTTTCGACTGTTGTCAGCTTGTTTTAATTTCGAGTTATATATAAACATAAAGCCTATATCTGTCTATAATTGTTATGAGCAACTAACATTTTGATTTTAGTGCTATCATTCATGTAAATGTGAACGAAAATGCGGTAAATGCAGATAGAATAGAAATATGACCAATCAACATTAAATGCGGGGCAGCAGCATATGACAGATTGAATTGAATATATGTCTATGATACAAAATGAACATGAGTCAACCAACATGAAGCAAACAAAAACATTTCTAATTTTCCACTTACGCCGATTCGCAGAGCTAGAACATAATGTCGAGTCATTTACCCGAGTCTTGTCGAACGTAATGGCGACCATTTCAGCAACATGCAGTAAAATCTATTTTATGCACGTACAGGTCTCTCGGCGGCAAAAATATACTAACAGATTAAAAACCAATAGTCAAACAAACGATGAGTAAGAGATCTTTCAGTCGCGATTTAACCGAAGTGAAACAAAGTATAGGCTGACGACATGAAAGGGTAGAATTCTGGTCCAATAAAGAGAGCTGATGCATTATCGATGCGTTTTTCGTACACGGGACATAGTCTTGTGCGACGTTTGCCGTATTATGTCACGTGGATGCCGTTTAATTATTCATTCTTACCACGATGTCGACGTCGTTAATGAAAACTGCCGACTCTTGTCACAGAAGACTTAAACCATTAACGCGCGCTCTTTTATAAGTAACCGCATACAACATTCACGTACAGAGTGGGCCAAAAATAAGCTGCACAAAAATTGTTGACGGATTTTCAAAGTTCTTTCACTGGCACACTCTGTGAAAAATCTTCAGTAAACAATTATTGAATATAACGACAATATATTTTTTAAATTATGGACAAATGTTTGGAGCTTATTTTTGGCCCACTCTGTATGTTCATTTGGAAGGCATATTATGTTATAATTTTATGTATGGAGTATGTGTATTTTAAAGCCCGTACAAATTGACGTAACTGAACTGAACTGAACTGAACTAACACGGTTTAATTTTTGACGAACTAACCAATGAGCAAGCAAGACGAGCCCACTGTCATTGGTCAGTTCGTCGAAAACTAAACCATGTCAGTTCACTTTAGTTCAGTTCAGGTACGTCGTCTGTCCGCGCCTTTAGTTTACATGTCGTACTTCATCTTATCGTAGGTGTGCGATCGAGAGCGTTTACCTCGACGACGAGGAAGCCAAGCATTGCGATGCTGGCGAAATGAAGACCGTGTGCTATCTCGTGCATAAGGTCGTGCTCCTCATCGTGTACGTGGTGGTCCCAGTGATGTGACGGAGGCAGCGTGGACGACGTCCGACGACCGACGACGGCGGGCGGCTCATCACGCGTATGCGGCCGTCCCGCCGGCGTCGTGTTGCCGTTGGCCGTTGCCGATGACAGGTTGTAGAAGGACGCCGGGAGCGGCCGGCGCAACAGCCGCAGGATAAGGTCGACGTCGGTGCCGTGGTAGCCGTGTAGCCGCGGCGCCTGTGTGTCCCGGATGTACGACACTAGACTGGACAGCTGGGCATCTCGTCGCAGCAGCTTCTCTGTGCTCACACGTTACAGATATAACAATTACCATATGGAATTCATTCGTTGCAGACGTCGAGTTTTAGTTTTCGTATTGCATTTTTATGATTTTACAATTTTATGTGTATTTTATATTTTTATTTAAAAGTTTCATTTATCAATATTTCATCGCCTGTCCATTGTCCAGAAACACGTAGCACAAACTTGCGGCTACATTGCTGACTCGCAAGCATTTTGTCACATGTCTGTTTTTAACGGTAAAATCCATAATTTACAAACGCAGAAATGTGACGTCAGCATGACGTCACCAGTAGCAAACAATATCTAAATTTTCCACCGTTGGAATACTAGTTTCCTCCTAGACATTCGCTAAAACTTCTATGAAAATCTGAACATTTTCCATGGAGATATGAAAGGAAACGTGAGTGAGTCTTTTTTCTGAACACAGGGTAGAACCGGCTTGGACATACATTGAGTATCGCCAACGCCAAGCAAGAACTAAAGTAGACATTGTAAAGTCACAGGGTAATACGAACATCCACAAATGAGATCCGGAGTAAGATATGTGGACAGCAGATTGAAAAAAATGTAAACGGCAGCAAAAGACAGAGCGATCCGCAGCGGTCCGTGTTCCACTGGGAGCAACGAAATGTCCGACCCAAATCAGTCAAGTCGATACTGTGACGGTTAATTGATTCGTCCTTCGACATTTAATACATAAAATGTCATTAGCGTCTTTTCTTCGTATTGCGAAGCGTTTCTGCGTAGGTAAAGTATACTGTATAATGCGCTTTTGCTTGTAGTTTAATAAAATATTATCTCGCATGAAATATTTTTTCAGGTTATGCAGACTGTGGGTTAAGACTACAAAACGCGCTCTTTTCAACCTTGTGTGTGTTTCAGGAGTTTTTATATACTTGCATTTATAGTGAATATGAATGCCGATGGTGAAGAAATTGCAACATTTGGTAGGCAACTATCGGAAATAATGCAGTCTACTGCAAATCTTGCTTTGAGATCACTGCATGTTGCAAGTAGAGCAGACCATGTTTGCCCAGTTACATTGGCGCTTGTTTTCTTTTCACACTGTACTAATGCACACATCGCATTAAGGGCTTTTAGCTGACGCGCTGTAGAAATTAATACTCTTACGCTGACGCGCTGTTAAAAATCAGACATAAGTTTACTTGGCCATTTAGGTCAACTGAGTCTGGCCATTCGACTCCGTGGGTAAGTGCAATGAATATCAGCAAAAACTGGAACGTAAACAGGCACAGCGACACCTCTCGACGCACTAGCCCCGTGTCCGTGTCTTGCAGTGTAAACTGGTGTCTAGCTGAGCTGCTGAGGGTTAAGGAAACGGAGATCAGCGCCGCCGCATGGGCCTCATGGCTTGGAAAGAACGTTACGTTATAAAGCTTACTGTACAAAAACATTGCCATAGCTTATACCCCGTTTACACGATGAAGCAAACATGAAGCAAACATATTCAATATACACGTGCGCGACGTACGCTCTAAATTTGCTTTATGTTTGCTACTACTTAGCTCGCAGAAGTTTATTGTTTATTACAGTAGTTGTGTTGGTAGTTCCACCTGAAGTTGTGAAACTTTGTCATAAAGCGTGGTTTCCACGCAACGCAACGCACGCAACGTACGCAAGAAAAATGCAATTATTAAAAAAAGTACGTAACAAACGCAACGAATACAGCTGACGAAACGGCCTAAACACATTGACAGAAACAGTGGTCACGACGGTTGCGTCAGCTGCGTTCGCGGCGTTGCGTACGTTTAAGTCAAAGGCATAACGAAAAGAATGACAACCGAAGTGTTTTTCGGCAAAGTCATTAGCTGCCGAAAACACTAATAAACAAGACAAGGCTCAAAGCTTATAACTAAAGCTTATAACTATACAGAGCTGCAGCAGCGTGTGCCATTACTTCTTGCATTCGCCTACTCACGTTTATTGGTCGGTCCGGTCGACGTAAGGAAGTCGTCAGTCGTTGCGTCGTTGCTAATATTGAGCTATTTATGAGTCAGAAGAACGGCGTAAAGAATTGCTTCAAACTTCTATTGCAAATGCAGACAATGGTAGTAGGGGACACTAAAAATGACGAACATAAAAATGGAGAAAAAATTTAGACAAATTGGCAGGACACAAAGTAGCCTGACATGAAATTGACGGATATAAAGTTAATGGACATGAAAATTAAGACACGTTTCAAGTGGCTGAATATATAAGCCTATATTTAGTAGACTTCGGTTTATCATTGCTCACCTCTAGCTAATTTTAGGTTGATGTTTTCGCAATACTTTATGCATTTCAACATGTTATGCATATTATACAACTTACTATGCTGTTGTGACTTGTGTTTTGCCGTTGTTTTAAAAAATTGCACACTACATTGTAATGTATTTTCAAACGAATTATATATTTTCTCCTCCAATTTCATGTCCGGCATTTTCAGTCAACCCGGTAATAGGCCTATAGGCAAGTTGTTGTTGCAGCAAACAATGACTAATACGCACACGCGCCATAAGTCAAAACATTTTATTCTAGCGAGCCCATGTCTCAGTCCAACAGAAAAACTTAAGGTGGTTCGCATTCGTCAAAGTTATCCTAAACCTAAATAGGGGGTTTATTATGCGGCCGTTCTAATAATCCGCATTATGCGTTTTGGCAGTCCGTCAGTCAGTCAGTCAGTCTGTCTATTTGTTTCGTAATAAAAAGTGTAGAATATGATATAATGAAGGAAGTTAGTCACTTATGACTTAGGCTATGGTCGTCAACGTGCAGCCAAAATCTTATCGGTGAATTAAATAGTCGCATGTAGCAAACGAATGCGAAAGATTGAAGAAAAAAAATTCGGTAACAGAAATTTCAGGTTTCAGGTTCCCGATTGGGGGGCCCTTGTGCTTCTGTTGGTTTTCGTAGCCCACAGCTCAGTCAAGTAACCTTTAACTTTAAAAATATTGTAACTTTTCCGTTTTGGTTTATCGCTGACTCACCGCTTACACAGTTTGTAAAAAATCACTGACAGTATATTTGCAATGCATGCGATTTTCATACGACTATAATTACATAATTACACGGTACGTAGCTTTCTGCAATCCTTTTTTCGTTGACCTCACTATTTTCTGTTTATTTCATATCCAGCGTTTTCAATTTTTTTCAATTTTCTTGTTTCTGCACAATTGTTACCCATGTCTTTTTTCTGGCAAAAACAGTTCAATTTGCCTAAATATTTTACTATGAACCACGGCGGCCAGTTGATTACGAAACATTTAACTACGCTGGCAATGATAAAACTGTGCAATAATTTAACGCACAGTGTGCTGAAATGCGGTTTCTAGCGACCAGTACACTCTGCCGTTTTTTTAAAATTTAGTTAAACAATAATAGAGATGTACGCGCAGGCCCGTCGAGAGCCACAGCAAAGCCCGGGGAAACAATTTTGTGGGCCCCCAAACATTTTCACGGGGCCCCTCTGGGAAGAAAATTTTTGAATTTTTCTTTTCAAAATGGTACATTCTGGCGTACTTTATAAATTTTTGGCCGACGGCGGCCCCCCAAACGTTGCGGGGTCCGGGGTAGCTACCCCCCTACCCTACCCTCTCGACGGGCCTGTGGCCGCGTTGCGCGTTCCGATTGTAACCACTGTGCACGATAGTAAACAAGTAAGCAAGTAACCTTTAACGGAGTTGAGATCAAGTAGAATCTGAGCAATAACGACACCAGCATCGAGTAGAACGATGACGCACAGAAGGATCTGCACGGGGTTGCTTTGCAGAAACTTCACTATTTTCTCACGAGTGCTATAATATCCGAATAACAACAATCATACGTCATCGTCGTCATCATTTGATCAGCATCACGTTACACATTGATAGGCCCTATAAGTAATATCGCGCTGTGGTAAAATGTCTGTAACTAAATTCAGTGTATAATCGCATGCCTCTTAGCTATGGTTATTTTAGTTTCTTTTATTTTTGATCCCTCTATGTTATTCTATTTTGGTAAATAAATATAGGCTTTTATACATCGTGTCCGAAAAATAACATTTTTTGCACAACTTCAAAAAATTAAGACGTATTTTAAATTATTTGGGCATGAATCATCGCGAAACTACACTTTACGAAAAAAAATACTAAAAAATTGCATGTTCTCGCACTGGTCGGTTCCGTTGAATTATGTCAGTCTGTGTGCGCTTTAAAACACTTTTGCGACTGTTTTTGAAACGGTTGTTGTCCGTCGTCGTCTGTCACGGATGTGTTGTATTATGGCTAAAAGGTCTGAGATAGGGCTAGGTTGCTATTGATCACTAATATGAAGTCGCATATCGGCTTTCAAATGGCATGAAAATTATTGACCTTGGATGACATTGAAGGTCAGCACTGCAATAGGGACTGTATAGATTGTAGCACGTCTTCCCTAGCGACAGCTGGCTTTTCTTGTTTTGTTTCACGTTTGACCATGGCATTAACAGCGCACAGTATAACGTGGTAAGCATGCGGGCGCAATGTTGCTTGTAGCGAGCAGTTGAAAAAAAGCAAAAATGCGCCCCGTCTGGAAAAAGCAGTTCCGGCCTCACGTCACTCAACCAAACAATCAATCAAATAGTTGAGTTACACAGATTATTCCATGACATGCTTCGTCCTCCTGTCTCTCACCACAATGTCTGCAGTGTTACAACTGCCCGTAATCTCGCTCCAGTCAAGCGTGACGATTGAAACGCAGCTCGCGTTTGTATATCACACGCGTATCCCAGGCAGAACACACCGTTGATCACGGCCATAAAATAAGTTCGTTTCAGCACGGGCAATTGTCATTATTCCTATCGTCATTATCGTCGTTGTCGCAATCATAATTCATCATCACAGTTCAAAGTCAGATTTTTGCCGAAATTTTAACGCATTTTTATACTGACGGCGATATCTCTCACTAGTCGTGCAAGAAAAAGTCGCACTATCACTCAAGAAGGTCAGAAAAAATTGCAAATCAAAAGATCTGCGGTGTCGTTTTCGGCCGTTCATTGTCATTTCGCAACATCGATCCAACCCAATCCAGGTCCGTGTAGACCGTACTTTAATCATCAATCAATGGATGGATGCATCAATCATTCAATCAATCGGCGGCTCCAGCTATTGAATATCAATAAATCCGAGCCAGTGGCAATGCTGAAGGTGATAAACTATAGCGCATCTCTTTCCGTGCAGCTAATACCGCACCGTTTACAGCTTTATCCAATAAACGGGGTATATCCCGGCAGCTTACTAGCAGCTAAGATTCGTATCGCTGCAACTTGTAGGCCTAACTATGAATCTCTTAATTTTGGAATTTTTTTTACAAAATAAACGAATTTAAGAAACTGAAGACGGCGAAACAGAAAACGCGTTCAGCTTATTATAAACAAGTAACAGAAAATTTTTAAAAAGTTATTTTGACTTCAGTATGCTCAGTATTTTAGTTTTTAGCACTTAGTTAGTATCAGCGTACACGTCGTTTAGAGTTAAGGCAAGTGTCTTTAAGTAGCCAATTGTGCTTTATCCACTACGTGCTATATATGCATATCGCACGTTAAAACCTTAGTTTTAGTCTACGAAATAAAACCAAAACGAAAAAGTAATAATTTTTTGGTTTAAATTGAACTCTATTCTCAAAGTGTCAAGTTGTCAACTACCTGTAACAAAATTAGGTAAATGAAATTCTTAAAAAAACAAACCGCAACCAATATTTGAAAAAAATCGACAAAATAATAAACATTAAAATAAAAGTAAAATCAGAAAATTAATAACCATAACTGTATTCATGTCTATAGCAGATGAATTCTGACGTTAGAATATACCTGATCGGGACCTGCTGGAGAGCGTTCAACTCTTGTTCGATGATTTCCGAGTCCACGCTGTCATTCTCCAGTTCCTGTAAAAACTTGGTGTCCCGCAGAAATGAAAAATGATCCTTGTACTTGTCCACGCTGAAACACATCACACATGACATGGAATAATGTCGGGGATAGCATAGCACCCTTAACTGTTCGATGGAACGATTAACGGTGCTATTCTGTGTAGGCCTACATTACAATGTACACGTGCACTGTGTCTCAACAAAAGATTTCCGACATTATCGACTGTAACTTTAAGACAGATTATCAGATTTTAATAATTTCTGGTAAACCTATTCCCAAATGACCGCTCAGGTCATCAAATGGCGGTTCAGATTCCCAGCTTACCCAACGTTTGCTTCTTGATGGCCAGTTGTGTCAGGAATATTAACAAAATAATTGGGATCCTTCACGCAACACAGTGTATAGTACGATTTAGGCCTATGAGCAACGTAACGACAAACATGGCTGAAAGTGTTCAACAGTTTCGCCCATATTCAAGTATTATACGCAAAACCAACTTTTAATAAATTTGCTGATATAGGCCTAGCGTATATTAGAATTACTTTTTACGCAAAAGTTACGGTTTGTGTAAACTTGCCCTACTTAAATGTAGTTCACGGGGTTTTTTTTGTGAGGTGCAATTAAAATATGCCGACAATAACAATTTTTATTTCTATCAATTTATTCGCAGACTTTCCAGTATGCAAACCGATTGTCACAACTGAATCGCAGTTACGTTAAATTAATGACGGAAAGCAATACACAGTTGCGTGTCAGAATTTGGAACGCCGTGTCGCTACTTTCAGGAGTCCGTTGGGGCCAAACAGTAATCTTCTTCATTGATCGCGCAAGCGGTCTTGTCTCAATTTTACAATATCACCGAGACGGAAGCCCCTATATCACCGATGTTCTCGACCGACCCTCGCTTTGCACGTTCTCTCTCTCTCTGTATCTCTCTCTTAGTCGCTGCTTCGAACCTAGCAACAATTTCCTCGGTCGTCTGATTTCCAGCACGCGACTTTGGACCTGTCCCGAAAATAGCAGCGGCTTTCTCTGGCGTCGGAAGTCCAACACGCATTACGTTGTCAGCAACCGATCCTCGATCGTCCGCAATATCCGCCAGCCACGATTTATATACACCACCGCGAGTAAAAAAAACTAGATCGCAGAGTTTTTTTGTTATGATTTCATCATACCTGGTTGATTTTCATAATCTATCGCTTATACACTCTCGGTAAAGCAAAAAAGTGATCGCACAGATCCCGCCACGCCTACAAGTGTCGTTATGTTTCGTTGTGAAATATAAATGTCTGATATCGTATTTAGTATAGCTATGACAAAAACTCGATCGTTTACATTATTACATATCGACTTATAATGTAGATCAGTATGACTTCGAGCTTTTAAAAAATCGATACTGCCAAATTTACTGACGCAAAATCTGACAACGTTTCGCCTACAACGCAGCTATTGCGCATCCCTATGTCTTGTCTCGTTAATTCTCAAATCGACCGACGATTTTGACGCTGCGATTTGATCAGCTTTTAAAAGAGACCTGGAGACATATTTTTACAAAGTAGGCTTTTATAATTTCACCTAATCACGCAACCGAACTAGACCGCCGATGTGTACGCAGCTTATCGACTGTCACAGGATCACACAGCGTGAAACAAGACAGCCTATTTAGCTTCATTGGTTGGGTGTTAACCAAGGGACAAGAAGAGCAGAACAGAGAGACGATATTATGTTCGCCAAGCTACAGGGCTGTAAGGTTATCTGGTCAGGGAATGAACAGAAGCATGAAGCAGGCGTCGGGTTCCTCCTGAGTAAGCGGGCCCGCGAGGCACTACTTGGTTATAAACCAGTAAGTGACAGGGTTATG
>Ga0209367_1001243_pt1 | contig 30640 bp, 19 predicted proteins | sample WorMetLIZISLAND2_FD_187412 | JGI IMG/M metagenome (GOLD analysis project Ga0209367, IMG submission 187412) | Marine gutless worms symbiont microbial communities from Max Planck institute for Marine Microbiology, Germany - Olavius geniculatus... ...
GTCTTCTAGGCAGCCGACGGTGAAGATTTAGTGATCCTAGCTTGCACCGTTTTTGACTGATCCACCCGTGTGACAGACGGACAGAGAGAATTGCGATGGCTAAGATGCGCTGAAAGCAGTAGCTTTTTCCGCGCGTAAAAACATGAAATAGGATTTAATTAAATTTTTTAAACGACTACAAGACCAAATCAAAAAAGCAACAAAGTTGTTAGCCGTTTCGCTGTTATTTAAACCAAAGTGTAGGCCTATCAATGCACTAAAATTAAAAAAAAAAGTATAACAAGAATAACCAGCATGTAGTGGAGAGACGGACAAAAAACGGACCGACAGACGGACGCCTGAGTCATGGCATGTGCATAATAGCTAACTATTTTGATTTCCTGCAAAAATCAAATTAAGCCTTAAACCCACGACAACAAAATATACATAAGAATAAAAAGTGTATACTAAATGTGACAACAGTAGATAGCAACATACATAAGGAATATAATGAAATATGGCCAAAATGATGTCAAAAAATAACAAAAAATACTAAATTAAGCAAAACGAGAAACCGTTTTTACACACAGCATCAGAGGTTTTTGGCGTTAATGCGTTATATAAATTATTAAAATTACTTTTTACTTACTTACTCACTTACTTGCTTACAACAATGGTGTATAGCGAAGAATATACATTTATATAATAAATATCTTGAAGCCACCGACATTTTACACTAACCCTCCATCGTTTTCTAACAATACAAATACGCTACAAACGTAAAAAAAACGTTAAAACTCGTTTTTGCGAAGAAAAAACGTAAATGTATTTTTGCCACTGATAAAAAACCGGCTTTAGCGGAAGCGCCAAAATAAAGCGCGGGCGTAGGTGACGACGTGACTGTCATAGTTATAGGAAAAATTTATTCGAACATTCGGACGATTGCTAATGAACTCTGCGAACAACGATGGGCCGGTTGGCAGGCGTCTCCATAAAAAAGTGCGCCCACGCAAAATTGTTCAATCATTATTTATAAATACGTTTTTCTGCGAAAAGTAGACACCGAATAATGAAACACAAGGAAAGTTGCGCTGAAAACTAAACAACTAAAATTATAAATTGACTCAGAACATTAAAACACAAAAAGTACTGAAAACACGACACACAATTAGAACTTTGAAATCATTAAACTGTTACTTACATAGAATATAGGCCTATTACTGATAGCAGTGGGCACTGAACAGTGAGTTGCCGGAGCAATTATACTGTCATTCATACTATTAATTAGATAAACCCAGAAAAAGATCGTGTAAGCCTGCTAACACAATTTTTTAAGTAAAAAAAATTAATTTTATGCAGCAGTAATTGAAACTAAACATTTAGCTTATATATACCAAAGCCCACACACGATTGTTTAAACAGTCTAAAATCTTTGTGGCGGCCTGACTTTTGAACTTTTGATCTAAAAATCGTACACGTCTTACTCCTGCTCTAGGAAACGCAACTTTAGGCCAATTTCGGTTCTAGGCTTACTAATACGTATAAGCCTTTTGGTTTGCGGGTTGAGAGGCCGCGCAAAACACACGGACGGACAGACGGATGGGCGGACTGGCAAGAATCGTAATGCGGCCTATTAGAACGGCCGAATAAAAAGCGTAGACAAAGTACGACTGCACAACTTTTCCACAGGGCTACATTATAGAGTAACCACTTTGCCAATTTTCAAATCAAAAAATCGAAAGTTAGAGATAAAGTTGCGCGTCTTTTAAAGGACGGCCGCAGAGTGTGTCGACACTGGGCTGTCATATTGTTCAGCTTTTGACACGACATGTTTTAAAGTATTTCTCAATTTTTTTCTGCATTCTTATTGAAAGTAATTTGTAGAGAGCCTATTTTTCGTGAAAACGGAGAAAAAACGACAGAGAATTAAAACGCACTAATGTATCATTGATCGACTGATGCATGACTGACTGATAATATGCGCTATTACACGTAGGATAAGTAAGTTTTGCTGCTAATATTTTTTTCTCATTTTAGTGCGTATTTTTTGAGATACCTCGGACAATCGCCTCAAAATAATCGGAAACGGCGAAATTTTAAAAACTGGGTCGCAAAATTTTGGGCTTTTTGTATTTTTTGTGAGGGGCATCTTATAGAATTTAAAAGGCAAATATTGTAAGAAAAGAAACTGCAGTCTTTTCGGCGTATAATTTAACGAACTTCAGCTGACAAACGGCGAAAAAATAAAACCGGATTTTGGACACACGAAAAATTACTTAGGCCTATTTTATGACCCAGGCCGACGTTTATCGCCTATATCTCTCACTACAATGTGTGGAGTGTTAAAACTGTCTCCTATAATCTCACTCCACTCAAGCGTGACGACCAAAAACATGGCTCGGGTCTATTTAGAGCACCTATTCTCAGGCAGAACACGCCGTCGATCACGGCCATGAAATTAGTACCTTTCAACGCAGTCTACAGTTTATCATGTTTCGTTACACTCGCATATACACTGTGTCCGGAAAAAAGTTACCCCCTACACATCGTACAATAAAAATGCCAAATCTAAACAAATCTAAACAAAATTTCTTACACTTAATCAACAATAAATTGCTATAGCGACCGCCAAATTTCGTTAGAAATATTATTTCCGAACGAAGTTATTAATTATTGAATAGCGTCAACAAAATAGGGCCTGCTGTATCTTCGTTAACAATATGTCGTTACACAAGTAAACCACACTGTTATTTTATATTTGCGTAACTTTAAAAAAACAACATACGGTTCTGACAAAATTGTACGTCAACAATGTGCCGCTAATTCGCAACCAAAGTGCCAAATTTTAGTTAAATGCGCCAGAACAAACAACAGCTACAGCGGCTTTTGTGAGGTCTCCCCAAAACGCTTTAGTTTCAGGTCTTTGTGGATGACGTCAGACAAAGACCTGAAACTGAAGTGTTTTGGAGTAACCTCACAAAAACCGCAATAACTATTGTTTGCTTCAATCGATTTAACTGCAATTTAGCAGTTTGATTGCCAAAATGTGAAGCAATGTTCGCGTACAGTTCTGACAGAATCAGCTGTTGTTTGTTAGAGTTACGCAAATGTACAGTAACAGAGGGGTTTACTTATGTAACGCCATATTGGTAACGGAAATATTTTGTTATCGATATTCAACAATTAATAACTTCGCTAAGAAATAATATTCAACAAAATTTGGCAGTCGCTTTAGCAATGTATTGTTAATTAAGGGTACGAAATTTTATTTAAATTTATTTAAATTTGACATTTTTATTGTACGATGTCTTAGGGGTTACTTTTTTCCGGACACAGTGTACACTGTAGACGTCGTTGAAAGTTTGAAACCGATGCGTATTCCTATAAGGCGACCAATTTACTGATTCATTAATTGATGAACTGACTAAAAGCAACCTGAAGCGAGGCAGATCTGATAAGTCGTTAGAAGACAAAATAACATCAGCACCATTCTCAGCAGCATTCTGTCTACTGAGTCTGATAATCACTTCTCGTTCGTCTACATACACACGAAACACACAGCATCGTCGAGTGTCAAAACTACACCAAAAATATCCCATAAAACAATTATCGTATCTTTGATAAACTGCAACTAATTTTCAAATATTTCTACTGATAAAATTTTGACAAGAAAACCCAGCTGTCGCTAAGGAAAACGCGCTACAGCCTATACAGTTTCTGTTGCAGTAACTGACCATCAAGTTCATCAAAGGTCGATAATTTTTATCGCATTTAGAAGGACTTATGCCACTTTTTATTAGTGATTAATAGTAATGTTGAAGCTACCTCTTATCTTTTCCAAGACATGGCCAGTTTTCCGTTAAAAAACGCAATTTTTGCCCCTTTATTTAGCCCCAAATTTAAACATGTTTTCCTTGCACTGCATCCCGCAAATTTTGTACGCAGAGAGCCTTGACACAAGGCTAAATTTTCGTGCAAAATGTTTTCCTTAGGACCAAACGCTTAGCCGCAATACATTTGTTATGGACAGACGGACGGACAGACAGACGACAACCGTACCAAAGACGCCTACAGCATAGCTATTGTGAGTCAATCATCGGTCCCAGTTTGGAAAAGTTATGACAAATAATGCAAGAGGTTGTTTTTATGGAACACGATGTATAACTTTGACCAGACACTCAGTTGCTAATAGGCACAGTAACAAGGACTAGAAAGCAGTCATAGCCCGCAGGTACCTCCGCGAAGGCAATGCTATTCGCCAGGTGGCGTCACCGTCTTCGGTTTTGCAGTGGTTCCTTTATGTTCCCTTTAACGCAATGGTAACGAAAATTTCAAAGTGATCCAGAATCCAGGATTCCTGCCAGATCACCCCCAAAATTGAATCACTGGTAGTTTGTGCCCTGCCCGACATACCGTCAAAATTTCAGAAAGATCCGTCCATAACTTTTTGAGTTATCTTGCTAACACACCGACAAACAAACAAACAAACAAACAGACGAACAAAAACCGGCAAAAACATTACCTCCTTGGCGGAGGTAAAAATATTGTTATTAAGTACTTGTTTGCTATTTCAGTTAGAGCTAATTGCTAATAAAATTAAATACAAAAAACTTGCCAGTTTACATTAGCAAATTAAATGGGGAATTTGTGAGTTAAAAGCAATAATGTGACCAAACCAGTCACGTGATTATTTAGCTCGCGGTGGGTGACTTCCTATAGATGGTCCATTGTAACCTTGCGTCTATCTTGCACCGTTACGAAGATATAGCACCTCAAAGATAATGGGGTCACGACTTTGACCTTTCGGGGTCACGTGACGTCGTCGGTCACGTGACCATTTGACTCCCGGGGGTCGACTTCCTATGGGTGATCCATAGTGATCATGCGTTTATCTGGCACCGTTATGGAGATAAGGCGCCTCAAATATTAGACGCACAGACGTGGACACAGAAAGAAAGACGGGAGAATGGAAACAGAATGAGGAAGAGGAGGGGGACTAAAGGAAAAAAGAAAATGGAAGGAGAAAAGGAAGGGAAAGGGGAAGAAGTATAAGAATGGAAAGTAAAGGGAAGGGGAAGAGAAATGGAAAGGGAAAGGGAAAAGAAAAAAAAGGGAACGAAAAAGGGCAAGGAAAATGCGAAGGGGAAAAGGAAAAAAAGGAAAAGGTATAAAGTGCCGAAGAGCTTTGTACCTCGTTTACACGATCAAGCAATCATCAAGCCAACATCGAGCAAATATCGAGCAATTATATAGCGCACACGTCGTGCACGTGTATTTTAAATGCATTTGCTGGATGTTTGCTCGTTGATTGCTCGATATTTGCTTGATCGTGTAAACGGGGTATTAAAATAATAATGCAGATATTTAAACCAGAGCACTGATAAACAACAATAGATTTCGACCTACTCGAAAAGAGCCGGCAGGCCTAAACGACAGCGATAATTTAGCAGCGACCGCTGACGTAAACGAATTGTTAGCAGTAACGCGCTGATACTGGGACCATCGGATTGCAGCTTCTGAGATACTTGCCAAGCTGATCGAACAAAGTGGCTTCATCTCCCCAGGGCAATAGGCGAGCATCACAGCATTGCAACAGTCAAGGTCTACCGGCAGTCCGTAACCCGTAACCGCATGCCGTTAATACGAATGAATTGCTATTGTGGCCGTGTAATAGGCCGTGTTACGAGTCTTTTTCGTTTGTCTGTCTGTTTTTTCCGTCTGTCTGTTTCGTCCGGGCTTGTAGAAGTGTAAAAACAATTAACGCGAACGTTCCGCCGGGCACCAAAGACCCGTGCGTCAGTTTTCACTTTGGCGATAGTCGAAGATAAAGATTACTTGAGAACGTGTCAAGAGGGTTGAAAATGACTCGCGTTGCAAACCAAAAAACGAGGTCACGTTGTTTTACAACTCAGTAAAATAATATTGATAACATTTGCACCAAACGTGGCACATAGCACAGATGTTAAAAACATTGATTTGCAAATAAAAAACATAAAAACATGTTTTTTTCCATTTTTATAAAAAAAACATTTTTAAAACATGCATAAAACATTTAACTACAGTATTCATTCAAGTAAAAAACCGTCAGTACTAATCAAATAAAGTCAATAATACTGCTACAAAACACTCGCTCGCTCTAGGAAATAGACACTAAACGCAATTTGCTCATGAGAAATGCATAATTTTGTACGTTTGTGTTTTATCAACAACAAAAATACGACATTAAAAAAGCACAGAAAAACAAAAAAAAATAAAAACATTAAAAACATGTCTTTAAACTTGTGTAAAACATAAAAAAAACATTTTACATTTATGCACATAGGCCTATCAACGTTATTTCATTCTTAACGTTAATTCGAAATTTATTTGAAACTGCTGTTAGGAAACAAACTAGCACCATCTACAGTGTACAATGTACGTTAGTGGTTTTGCTTTACGTCTACTGCATACATGTATATAGGACCCCTACTGATCTTGTGCGGAACGACACCAGCTTAGGCGCGCCGAGGGCGACTCCAGCGCCGACTGCACGCCGGGCTTAATGACGGTTTGGCCTACTTTACTGGCGACAATATCTAGATCCTTAAAAACAAACTTTATGACCCCCGAAGACAAACTGAAAAAAATCGAGGCTCCAAGTAAGGACCCGTCATGATGCGTAATGTCTCGATTTAATCTGCGTTAGGCGGCGCCTAAAACATCTGCGTTTCATATAAAGTCAAACAAAATCAAAACCCTACAATGTTTAACTTATTATTTACCAAAAATATGGTAGCAAACGTTTGAAACTGAACTATTCTTAAGTTAAAAATTAAATCACTGTAATGCGTAAAAGTTAAATAAAACAGACGACACTCTGTAACCTACATACAGTTAAAGCTAGCCGCGAATTTCAGCGCCGTATTAAGTACAGGGTGCGGCAAAAAAGTGGACCCCTAAAGTTTTACGCTGTTTTCTCAGCAACCTTTTGGAATTTTAATATTTTACAGATTTATCTATTAAAACCTTCTACATCTAACTGCCAAGTAAAGTTTGATTCTGTTGAAAACGACGAAGTTACAGACTTTATAACATGGCCGCCTATCGATTTTTCAGCATTCAAAAATGTTCCGGCTACAACATCAATTTTATAACATCTTTGAAACAACACAGTTAAATAATGATCAAATGCCAGAATTCCATTGTCACTGAGAATGTTCGAAGTGTTCACCGCCAGCTCCAAGCTACAACACCCGCTGGAGCCTCCAGTCGCCTTATTTGAGAAATCTTTTACAGCCTTGTCGCTCGGTCCCTGTGGCAGGTTGCCCCAGATAACCCGAAGTGCTTCCTTCAGTTCGGCGCCTGTTTTCGGCTTTGTTTTAAGCTTGCAGTAACCCTCCAACATTGCACACCATACGTGATAGTCCATTGGGTTTATATTCGACGAATTTGGAAGCCACTGGTCTAATTTGTGATTATATCTGGACAGCTTGCCCGCAGCCAGTTCTGTGCACTGCGCGGCGTTGCGCGCTGTGTGTGCTGACGCGCCGTCCTGCTGGAAGATGAATCCGGTGGGCAGCCGGCGATTGCTATAAAGGAACGATAATTTAGCAATAATTTATAAACAATATAAATTGCTGTTTATCAAAACGTTACTGCGACGTCATCGACAGCAACGTGTAACCAGTTTTTAAAAATTAAATAGCATTTTTAGCATGAACATTTTTGAATGCCGAAAAAATCGGTAGGCAGTTTTGTTAAAAAGTCTATAACTTCATCGTTTTTCAACAGAATCATATTTTACTTGGCAGTTAGATGTAGAAGTTTTTAGTAAATAAAGCTGTAAAATTTCATATTAAAACCCGAAACGTTTGCTGAGAAACAACGACAAAAATCTTGAGTGGTTCATTTTTTCTGCCGCACCCTGTATATCGCTTTGAATGACAGTCAGTTTGCTTGGCAGTTTTAAAGCACAAATGCAGGGAGCCACAAAAATGGCCCCAAGCCAAAAAATGTTACGTGGGGCTTTTTGTGGCGTGATCGACATTTAAAAGTTCTCTCGGTGCATTTCTCTGGTTTGGTGCAGGCGGCTTCGTACGCTGTATTGCTAAATCCGAAATTTATGCATGGGGATATCCACGCATTTTTACTCAACAAAGCGTAAATTCGATCTAAATCGACCCTGCATCAATGTTTTAACTTAAAACTTTCATTTTTGTGTTTGTCGCATGCAACGTTTTTGTATGAGTTTGAGACCTAATTTTAGTTTTAAAGCAAATGTGGGTGGCGCCTTATGGCAGCGATTAGCAATCATGGCACACAGATACACGGACTGGCAGCAAGAAAACGGAGCAAATTAAACTTCGGCGTCGACCGTTTTAATAGCCGCCTCCCACACAGTTGTAGACTACGTGTACGGCCCAATTAACAGCAGCTAGAGCAAGCCATCGAAGTTGCTTTATTGATTGCACTAATTGTTTATGTATAGTGTTTACGAGATGTACTGATTGCGTGGGGTCGGCCCTTTCGTCTGTATTCTACGAACAACTTAAGTTCTTATGCTCAATCTCTATCATTTGCAGTAAACTTAATTCTTGCAACTTACAACGTGTTGTATAGCAAATCATCAGCAAATTGATAGCAACGAATAAAAATGCGAGAAAGAAAAATGGAGGACAATAGATGCAAAAATAAAAAAAATGCGGGACTGGAAAATGCAACACAATAAATGCTTTTTGTGCGGCAAATTCCAGCATATCTCATTTTCCGTTCTCGTTTTCAGCATTCCGAATCGAAAGCCTTTAACAAATCTGTATGTCAAAATGTTTTACAGCTTGTTGCTTAAGTATGTTGCTTGTTGCTTGACTTGTTGAGTAAGCAACAAGTCTGGCAACAAGTCCAATGTAAGTAGTGGAGATTGGGTCTTATAGTGCACTGCAGTAATGGCGGGCATACTTCAAAAGCCGCGAAACGTTAATCTTTAACGAACTGAAGATAAAATTCGTTATTCCTACCTAACTCGAGTGCAGTGACCTTTTCAAATTAGAATACAAACTATTTTCGACTTTTAACCAGTAATATAGGACCTAATAGACAACGAGTGAAAAAAATTGGACCACGTAGTTTGTCGTACTTTTGTCAATATTGATCCATTTTCAAAATTGTTTTAACTTTCATATTCCACAAAAATTGCAACTGGCTTAATTTAAATGTCAAACGTAAAATAGGACGAAAAGCTGAGAAAAAATTTGAGCATGAAGGTGCAATATAACAATTTTTTGTCATCGATTTCATGTGGTCTCAAGATACTGTAAAAATCAGATTAAGATAAAGTTCTAATAAATCAGCTGTAATACAATAGGTTTCATTCTTCTTTACAAAGTCACGTATAACTTTTGTGGCATTTATCTCTGACTACTTTTTATATACTACTATTATTATATATTATTTATGCGCATTTAAGTATATAACTTACGATTACTATTTTAAGTAGGCCTATAATATCATAAGCCTGTCTGGCTATATCCTTGTATTCCAGTGGCGTCCATCTCTCCTTTACGCCAGAAAGCAATCCATAAACCGCAACAATTCCTTCCCCTCCCATTAACACTTCCCTCTCTTTTTCTTTTCTCCCTTTTCAGAAAATCTGGCTAGGGACTTGGGGAGCGTTGCGATCGCATTTTTACGCATTTCGGTCTCTCAAAACGCGTTTCATGCTAACATCTTACACGTTTATGCTCAATGCAAATGAATGCGTCTTGTTGATTTGTCAAATAAAATTCCTTCAGCCCAGCTGACTTCATCGCAATTTTTACAGGACGAATTTTGCTTTCACGAGTGCACGCCATTGCTTTTTAGTTAATTTAAAAATGTTTAAATCTGTTTTGATTTACGTTTTACATGTTGTGCTATGTACTTGTACGATTTTATCTTAAACAACAATAATAGCGGTAACAATAAGTTTATAAAATTTTAAAAAAATACAAAGTGAAATCAATACTTATCCGTACAGATAAGCAGGTCGCGTTCGACTCACAGCGGCAAGTCAAATATAAGTGACGCAACAGAGAACCGTGTTCAACATCGCAGTGTCATGCGGACAAGTAGGGCTGTGCTATACGAGTAATTATTTATTTTCCGAGTACTCGCCGAGTAACTTAACGAGCACTCGTTTAAGAAATAAATAACTAAAATCGTTATATACATTTTAGTAGTTCATTACGTAATTATGCTGCAACTGAATTTCTACATGCTGATCTTGGACTTAGATATTGTGCTAATAATTGCAAACACATTTTTGTTTATTTACATTTATTTAATAAATTATAATGTAAGTTGTTAATTAAATATGACCAGGTAATAATTTCGTTACGCTTTTTATGTATTAGTTTTTAAAATTGTATTTATTTTTATTAAATGTTTTTTTTTCACAAAATTAAGCAGTTTATGCCAGTATCCGGGTCAGAAATATTACTTGAGTCTAGTTTCGGGCTCGAACAGTTCGAGTAGTCGAGTTGATTACTTGAGTACTCAGCGCAGCACTAATGCAGACAAGTAGCGTGCTTGTCCGTTCACTGTTAAGATCGTTTTCTCTACCCTCTGGTAAATAATGTTTGTTTGCTCTACAACGGATAACCTTCAATGCAAGTAAATCGCCAAGAATAATTCGAATGCTAGAATGCTAGAAATCTTCCCCGTAAAAACAATACACGATATTTCATTTAAACTATATTGGGAAAAGTCATACAACTGTGCAAAAAAATTTGGCACAAAACCCATAACGGGCTACAGCCGAAACGAAACAATATAACAATAATATTAAGGAATTAACGACAATTAAATAAAAAATCGAGTTGAAAGGAAATTAGACAATGCATGAATCAAGCACGGTAGCAAAGAAAAACTGAAGGTTAAAACCAATTTAAACCCCACTAGACCTTCTTCAGTAAACATGTGCACGGTGGCCTCACGCACATTTTTGACATGAATAATAAGAAAAAAATTACTATAAATTCATTGTTACAAGAAAGAGTTTTAATGCTATTACTTGATCTAAGATACGGCGTTCTGAATTCGGAATTCTTATATAAGACAGAAAAAATGTCCTGCTGCACCAAGTGAACTTTTAAATGTCTAACAACACGCCATAAAGAGGTCCCTACGAGCCAGAAAATATCGCGTTGCTCTTCGACATAGGGGTCCTCTTTTTGTGGGGTTTTCCTTTCGGCCGAACATGCTAAACGTGCCTACATTTGCCTGCACTGAAGATAATAATGCTAGGGACTGAGAGTAGGTCTAGGCGTGAACTAAGGTGTTAATTTATGCTGTCTCATCCTAATTAAATCATTTACGGTGGGTCACGATTTCCCTTTTCGACATTTTTCAATGTAGAGTTAAATCCGTTATCTGATTTTTTAGAAAATTTTAGTCGAAAACATATAAAAATGTGTCCGGCATCAGGACGCTTCATTTGAGCCATTAGCGGCGTCGGTCGGTCCAACGGGCCGGTCTATAGCCGTGCGAAAGGAAAAAAATAGACGCCTAACGGCGAATTTCGCGCATGCGCAGCCACCCCCTCCCCCTTTGAACCGATTTTAACTAAATTTTGTACATGGGGTCGGGTGGACGATTTGATCACTGACGCCAAGTTTTATGGAAATCAGTTAAGGGGTTTCGGAGTTACAGGACCCCCCCAAACGCCATTTTCTATACTTAACGTTCATCGCCCTCACAACAGTGTCGGCACTACCGTGCTGCACTGTGATCATCGGAGAGTGTTAGTAATTTTTGAAAGAGTTTTAGTCTACGTAACGTACTGTTTTTGCAGCAATAACACTGTTTTAAATTACGATTTACACAGAAAAATTGAAATCACAAAACCGTGGGGTTCCGTTAACTACTCCGGCCCCTAAATGCGGCCCCTAAACTTAAGCGTATACCACTGCAGATAGTGGTTTAACCGACACATATTCCACGCTGGCCAACACTCGGTGGAGTAGTATACACAGTGCTATACTGTTACGTTTGACTGAACCCGCAAATTTATCAACACTTTTTCCAATGCGGACATAGTAGCGGAAATAGACAGTGTGAGTGCGAACACGGAGTAAGTGATGGCCATTTTCCTTCTGCGATCCGTATTGACAATCCTAATTGGTAACGGCGACGTGCATGCAATAACATTCTTCCTAACGCGTGAAACGACTTATGTCCCGGACTGCTATTGCTTACATTTACATACTTATTGTTCGGTTGTTTGGCTGTAATGTTTTAAGCCGACCGTGTCAGCAGGGAGATACCGGTCAAGCATGTGTACCTCGCTGATCTATTATGACGTTTTATTAGAATAGACCTAGGCTATACTTTTTGCTTTAGAGATGCGCGAACTCGATAAATTCAGAAATCACAGTCTATTGATACGGATGTTTTAGTACTCTTTACGCAAGGCTTCATTTAAGGCGGGGGTGTTAAACGGGTTTAAACCCTTGTTACCGAAATCTTGGGACTTTTAGTAGCACTGCAGTCATTTGCGTTGCACGTAAACGATTGAAAAATGTTGCATCCACAGATACGTTTTGAGAGAGTAAATGCGTTTGTGGCGGGGGACTCTGCTTCAAACCCCGCAGCTGGGGGAGCACTCAGCGCCCCAGACCTGTTAGCAGAATTTGAAGAAGAGAAAAAGCAGAGGGTAAAGGAGCGAAAGGGTTGTGGAAAAGGGGAAAGGGGTAGGAGTATCGATGAGGCGACACTCTTACAGCGAGAGACACTTTATCGGGCATCTTAGTTTATGGAGCTAGCGGCTTAGTAAGAGATGATTAAAAAGCTAACTATATATGCTAAATCAACATAGCACGAACACAGCGAACATGTTGATTATTAGGAACCTTTTGTTTGTAATGAACGTAAAACAAAATTAGTAGCGCAACAAAATCCTAGTAGTGTACGATATTGTCTTACCAACGGCTGACTTATACCCCGTTTACACGATGAAGCAAACGTCAAGCAAACATCAAGCAATTAGAGCACACGTCGTGCACGTGTATTTTGAATACACTTGCTTGATGGTTGCTTGACGTTTGCTTGATGTTTGCTTCATCGTGTAAACGGGGTATTAATCACTCCATTTGCAGCCTGCAGAAATAGTACTTTCTGGCGCTGGATATCCCGCTAAATCCCACTCATGAAGATCCACACGGTTGGTTGTGGTGTTGTAGGTCTACGAGGATTATAATTGCAGTCTTTAACGCATGAACACTTTCCTCGGGTAATGTTAGCTATTCCAGTGCTTTAGTGCTTGGGTGATAATCAGTCTAGGGTACACTGCTAACAATTATTAGTCGTTCGGGGATTAGATTTCATTAGGGTGCTGGACGCGTGGTCAACTGCTCGCCCGATGATTCGTGAAATGTCGTCCGAGTGGATTAACCCCGAGCAAAAAGTCTGACTACATACGACCTTGGCTTCACGCGCCATAAAGCCCAAACCGCACTACTCCGATTTCTTGGTTTGAACTTATTAAACAAGTCGTACAAATAGCTATGTTAACATGTCGACATGCCAAGATCGAAACATCACTTTTCTTCGACGAACGTCGGCTCCCTTGCGATTGCAATTAAACAGCACACGACGCTGAGTGAAATTTTGTCACGTTCAATAAGCTTAGTCTTTAACTTATTCTAGCAGTTATATTTAGCCCTATTCGTGCATTGATTAAATAAACGAACATACAAAGATGATACAATACACAAAAACTGCAAGCTAAGTATTTTTAGCTCACAATAATTAGGTAGTTTGCGAACTGTTCTAGTGTGTCTACTGTACTGTAAACTGACGGTGTTTTTTCTTGTGATTTCTGCTCTTATTTTGTTTCTTAAGGTGTGTTTGTTTAGTGTTGCTGTACCGCCATGCTGTAATAAAGTTTTACAAAGTTTACGTAATACAATCACGTCCTACTTTTTCATAGCCGGGTCACAAAACTTTGATAACATTATGTTCGTGAATCGAGTGAGTGCAAATACTAAAGTGCCGGCGACATTGCCGTCATATACTACAGTTGAAAATCCGTTAATGCCGCAGCCCATAAAGTCCAATTTCCAGCATTACGCAAGGATTACACTTCGCACAACGGGGCAATGGAACTGCACCGTAAGACCTCAAATGTTTTCAACTGCGGCAGAGTATATAGCGTTTTGTACCCACGAATGTTCATTAATAATTTCCGGTAGGCCTATACTACCATCACCTTTAGTGCATACTTTTATCGTGTATATCTCACTTTAGCTTATTCTATAGAACTCTGTATTGTGCACGTCGTTTAACAGATAAAGTCAGTCTTTTGTCATTTCGATGACACCTTTATTGTTTTGTTAAGTGCGACTTATTTTAGATCGTCTCCTGTAAGTCCACGGCGCTATCTAACGTTGGTATTGTTTTTCAGAGTTAGGCTACAATCTATTGAATCATTTTAGTATCAAATCAAAAAGATACATAGTTGACCTTTGACCTTTGTTTTTCAGTTTTCTGGTTTTAATTTTAGCATCTTAATCGATTGTTTCTTTAGACTCCCATTAGCAGTTACTTGGTTTGGCTTCATTGTTTCGCACAATTGCTTTTGTCGTTTATTGTTTGCATGCTGGTATTGTTTGATTTTTCAAAATTATCTATAAACTTTATTATTCGTTGCCATCATTGTTATCAGTAGCTTATTCAGTACTACAATTAACGTTGGCTTTCAGAGTGACCACAGTAAAATTATTGTAGCCTATACCAGTGATGAAATTTTTGGGTGAGTATACACAATACGCATACTGCAGTGCAGCCAGTGCAGTACATTGCGGCCTCGCTATAAGATTACAGTAATGTTGCTGTCTTAATCACAAGCTATGCGTGAGATGTTATAAGCCTATATACAGCCGACATGACACGGTCGCTCAAATAACGAATATTAATGTTTGCCCCCAGTGGGGAACATCGGGCCACTTTTGACGACATACGTACGCCCAGCCACGGGCCACTGCAGACTTCTCCATAGACGTTGGTACATGTATGCGGGGGGAGTAGTGCGGGGGAGTAGTGCTGGATGACACTTCGATGGTACCCCAACAGGACGGTAGCATAGACATGGGCATCCCGCACCCCTATAGTACCGACACGTATGCAGCCGTCCGTTTTGACGTCTGGTGATTTTGTCGTCGTTTAACTTCTGGATAGTCTCCGGAACCGCCGCCGATAAGCTAGCATTGACACAATTAAGCGAGGTGAAAGTAGACATTAGAGGAAGTTCTGACAGAGCAATTTTACAGAGTTTTTTGCCGACCATTAGGTCCAGCCTTAAGTATCTGTCTGTAACGCATGTATTGTGGCTAAACTTTAATGTATAGGGTTGGCGATAATACAGTTAGATAGGGCAATGACAAGTTTTTATAGGCTGCCAATAGCAAACACGTCTCTATCTGCATCGGTTTGGCCGCAATTATGAATGCAAGGTTTCTGCCTGCAGCTATCAACCAGCCACGTGCATCGAATTACCATATCGTATCCTAACGTTGATTGTAGCGTTCGATATAGCAGCGTTAACAAAGCGTGTATGAGACTGCTGGGAAATCGCTGTTTTTCCGCGACAGAAAGTCGGACGCTGGCCTTCGGATATAGGCGGTACAGTCGGCTCACTCTAGCAACAGCTGGGCTTTTTGTTCTAGGGCACGCGTGTATTTTGACAAACGGCGTAGTGAGAGCACTTAGCGAGTTCAAAATTCCCAGAGCACCTCACACTTAAGTCTGCATGTAGCCTACTGATGGACTGCCACTAATTGCTTAATGCATGGCGATGGTCGGCAGGAACGGTATCTTGAGACCCGCTCGCCTCTATACTCCTCTCTACGCTACCGAAATAAACCATTCGGACTGGTAGGCCCTATAGGCTACAATGCTGTGCAAGTTCGTGATTACTTCTCAACCCTTTGCGCAAAAGGACTAATACTTTACAGTGTTGTAGTTTGCAGTAGTTGTCTCCTTCTTCCATTTAGAAAAAATAATTATTGTAGAGGCATACTTATCTCGTGAATTCGGATGTGTGCTTTCACGTGCTGTCTTCGCCGTCAACTGAAAACTTCTATCTCTAACGTAGCTTCCAGGTTTTCTTTGGGTGACGTTGCGCGCTGAGTGAAACACAAAGGGCCGACTCAGATTTGGCCGACTTCGTGCCGTCATTGTAGCCTGCACGTTAGTTGCAAGTCAAGGGGGCAGGACCTACCGACGGCGACCGTAGTCATTGCTTTTACTTAGATCTACGTGACACGTTTTTTCAGCCACAGATAACGATTTTTTCTGAAAGAAAGTAAAAGCGATGATTTTTTTTTGTTTTTTAAAATAATTGTACTCACAAATTAATATTTTAACATCTATGCTTTAATCATTAAGATGTCTGTCGCGCATCGCTGTTGCAGAGAATGGAACTAACATGCGTGTGCACGCATGCGTGATGTTGTCGCAGATTTTCCAATGTGGTGTCCTGGGACATCTGATTTTATGAAAGCTCAAATAAATAAATTTATAAATTCTTCATTTGTAAGCATAAATATACAATAGCGTAAATCTGCGCCGGCAAATCGGTTATAGTTGACGATCTATGACGTCATTACAATCGAATCCGTCAGCATTTAATGACAAAAATGTGTAGGCCTAGAACAGTTTGGTGTGGAACTGATTTCTGTGAAGCTTTGAACAGACTATATGCAATTCCTCTGCGAGCCGTCTGTGTTCTAGTTCTGCTTATTCAGACGAGTTTACTGGACTACTATTTTATTGACTACATCGGAGTCGTTTGGTTGCTATGGACGCTTTTCGATTCAGTTGTCGTTGCGCTGTTTATCGCATCATTTGTGATTTCTTACAAGTCGGTCGCACAAACTTTAGCTTACGTTCTACACTTCATAAACTAATTAATGGTTTATTACGCTAAAAGGCAGCACATACAAAATGCATGTGAAATCACATGAAATTTGAAATTTGGGGCTCTGCCCATCGCAAGCTTGCCGCCCGGCTCATTTCTGTCCAGTTTATTTCTATAGCTTTGGACATTTTTTAAGAAGCAGATAACGTCGCACAGTGCTAAATTAAAGGGCTCTCTATGTTGAATCTTGTGGGTGTTAAATCTAAAACGTTTTATTCAAAAGCAGGGGTGCTGTTTGATGCGCTACAGTTTCCTATGCTGTAAGCGTCTATGCACGGGTTGTCGTTTGTCTGTACATCTGTCCGTAACGGATGTACTCAAGTTAACGGGTAGATGTTAGTGAAAAACTTTTACAAGAATAATTAGTTTTTTGTCGAGGCTCGCTGTGTACAAAATTTTAAAAAATGTAATTCAAAGAAAACATATTTAAATTAGGGGTTAAATAGAGGCAATAAGAAAATGTGCGTTTTCAACAGAAAACTGGCCGTATCTCGGAAATGGTGAGAGATAGGGCCAAGGTTAATATCAATCACTAATGAAAAGTGGCGTGCGCCTTTTCAGATGAGATGAAAATCATCGACTTTGTATGACCTTGAAAGTCAGTACTGCAACAGAAACTGTATTGGCTGTAGCGCGTCTTCCCTAGCGACAGCTGGGCTTCGTTTTAAGATTGACACAATGTGCCTTACGTATTTTAACAGACGTATTGCTGCTGAAGCTAATGGTACGGCTGAAGTCGCTGCCAACGAATCCTCGGTCAAAACTCTTGATCGTTGTTTGGGCGGAGAGCTTCCGCTGGCGTACATCGCCTGGCTGGTCTACAGTCTAGGATTGTCATCTAAGGTCTGTCTTATCTACGGACCGTGGTACGAGGTGGTCGATATGCTGAGCGTGAGGATGTGGTTTGGAACGAACATGTTGCGTTCAGCTGTGTCGCTGACGGCTGTTGTTTTCTTACTGCTGGTCTCTACTCACAACGACGCACCGCCAGCTAGTGAACGACAGGTGCGCGTTGCCATGGTAACAAGTAAAGTCAGTAGTAGGCAATAATGTTCATGGTACTGTCGTCATAGCAGCGCACTGCCACTGCGAGAGTTCAATCTTTTTATGTGGTGCAGCATGAGCGCCAGACGGCAGCCGACTTTTGGATCAGGCCAGTCGCCCTAAACAAGTATGTAAGTAAAAAGCACATCCCGCTTAAAAGTCTCTGTTCTGCTGAGAATGGAGATGTGAGAAAAGTCTGTGACTGATAATTTCTCCGATGAATCTGCAATGCTGGTATAACTTGCTGCCAAATAAGAACCTACAAAGGCAGAGTTGTTTTTGAATTCGTATTAAAACTGATAAGCGATTCTGTAATGGGCAGACCACGTTCTAATGCGTAATCTGGTATGTGCTGCATGCAGTTAACCGTCATCAAACGACAGAAGACCGTTTTCCTGCTGAGCGCCGGTGTCGCATTAAATAGTCTCCCCCATGAAATATCCGCCGAGGGGAGACATAATCACGGTGCAAAATTCTCTCCCCTCTTATTAAAATCTCGCCGACCCCATTAAAAAGTCTCTCCCCCCATTAAAAATCCGCCTGAGTCAGTGTGACAAAATCGCCCCCGTGTAAGAAGTCTCCCCCATGCAGTCCAATGATACAATCACGCAAGCAGGAAAACAACAGCGTTGTATTACAGAGTCCTTTCGAGTTACTATACGGCGTCAATGTCAGATTGCCGCAGCAACTTAAAGACGGCGGCGGCGAGTACTCTTGAGCCACCGACGACGCGACGGCGGAAGCGATTTCGCGTCGAGCGGAAACAATTGCCGACGTCCTACAGCAGAAGCGGAAGAGCGCGCAGGAGAACATAACAGCGGCACAGGCGAAGCAGAAGAAACGTTTCGACTTAAAGCACGCGCAACCTACCTTCAGTGTTGGTGACAGAGTGCTGAAATACAACCGCCGTTGCGACGCACGTAAGGGCGATAAGCTGGAGAAGAGATATCAAGGTCCGTGCATCTTTGTCAAGGTCATGGGCAAGGGGACCTACAGACTGACGACGGCGAACGTGAAGGTGAAGGTGCTCGCCAACTCCCGCGATCTCAAGCATTTCACGGGAGACGGGTACGCTTCGCCACGTAAAGCAACAACCGTTGACTTAACGTCTGCGCCGTCGGAACCACCAACTTCACCAGCACGCCCGTGGATTCCAGCGCTTAACTTGTTCCAAAGCGACCGACAGCTTGTCCAGTCAGCACAGCTCAACGACCGTTGCGTCGACGCAGTCAACACTGCGTGTTACCGTTGATGCGAGTGGCGTGATGGTGCTCAATGAGTAAACCGCTTATTTGTCAAACATGTGCTTGGATTAACGTTCTGCAGTAGCGTTCGCTGTTTTTCAAATCACCAGAGCATTTGGAAAGACAATTGCTATTTTGCATAAAAGAGCATAGAAGATGTATGACTTTGTTGTGTTAGCTTTTGAAGAAATATGACTTGAGATATTACACAGTATCGGATCTCGTTGTTATTTGCTTTAGTTCATGCTAATGAAAACTAGCACTTGCATGAAAATTAGGCTGTGCCATGACGCTGTAAAGATAAACGGGGTGAAGTGCGCCATAAGAACTTAAGGGGCGACATTATCACGGGGGGAGGATTTTTCGCTGTGAAAAAAGCCATACTTATGTCACAAAAGCCGTTTTCGAGAGGGGAGACATTTTAATGGCGGGAGAGGATTTTTAATGGGGTAGGCGGATTTTTCATGAGGGGGGCGACTTCTTAATTAGTATTAATTCGTGTAAAAAGTCTCCCCCGGCGATTTTTTACCGGTAAAAATCCGCCGGGGGCGAATTTCTACCGGTAAAATGTCGCCGGGGGCGACTTTTCAGGGGGGCGATACTGTCATAGTACACCGGCTTACAATTATTTAGCAACAAAACGCCAAAAATGGAGTATTGCAGCATATATACAGAGTTAGGGTTAGGTTTAGATAACGCAAAAACAGCGGCGACGTGGGTTGGTAAAGAAAGCGTGACCGGAAGTTGCAATTTGTTGACAGACTCTGCAACTTTCCGACAGAGAAGCTCTTAAATATTATTTTTCCCAAGTTGGTTTAATCCCAAATTTTGCATTTTTGCACGAATATTTTCATAAAACAAAAGGCTTTTCTGACACTTTTCCGAAACCCAAAATTTAAATTAATTAAGTAAATTAAATAACCTAATTTACTATAAATGCCTTCCTTTCCTCTGCCAGGACGCCACTGCACAAGACGTCCCATTTCTGAAGTTTTCTTTTAACGGATAGACTGATAGTAGGTCTAGTACACTATCGAGGACCACTGACCGAAATATTGGGTATTTTACGTTTTATATCTACGTGTACATGTATGACCAATGAACATTCCCTCTGGCTCACGTAAGTGGCCACTGGTTCTGCGACAACCAGCAAACAATCAGTAGAACTTTATACCCTGTTTACACGATCAAGCAAACATCGAGCAATCATCAAGCAAAGATCCAGCAAATGTATTCAAAATACACGTGCACGACGTGCGCTCTAATTGCTCGATGTCTGCTTGATGATTGCTTGATCGTGTAAACGAGATATTACTGGAAGTTGTATTTTCCATTATTGTACGATAGTTGATGTCTTTGTTGTCTGCAAATAAAATGAAACTATAGTAGGCCTATTGGTAGTAGTGTTGTGACTGTGTGTAGTCGTTGTTGGAGTCAATGGGCAGCGCAGTAGCGGTGGATCTGCTAGACGTCTCTGATCTGCTGGAGGTTCTCATCGTCTCCCGGTCTCACGTATTCGTCAGCTATGAGCTACAGAGCGCTGTACTGGCTCTGGTCTGCTGTAACCTCGTCTTGCCTACGCTTCTGCTGCTGGCGTTGTCTTTGGGACGCTATGGACACACTAATGAGGACGTCTGGCTGAAGCGAATGCGCCTGTTTCATCGCGTAGTCTATTTCGCTCTGGTCTGCGATTTTATCACATTTCGTGGATTATAACGTGCTTCGTTTGGACTGCGTATGAATTTACAAATTTTACACCCAAACTAACAGTCATTTTTTTTAAATTTCTGCGACAGGGGACACTCTTCTCGATACCCAGCCCCCATACCCTTGGCGCTTGCGGCCTCCATTCTTGTTCTTTCAGTGCTCAACCTCGCTCTCCCCTAATCGAAATCTTAGATCCGCTCTCGATTCTGCTGATTTTTTGCAATTTTTTTTTCATTTGATATACACGACATTTTCCGGTGACACTTTCCGGTTTTTTTCTAAACTCACTCACTTGTTTAATTAACTGACAGGATTTTCTAAATTTTTCTTGGTGCGGTTGTTTGCATGATCTTTTCCTCCAGCTTATTTTCCCTGACTGTGATTTTGTATTCGATATGCTTGATCAATCGATTCCGATTGATTACAGATAAACATCTCGCTGTTGACGTTGCGAGCGATGGTATGGAAGAGACACGAAAGTCACACGTCCGTGTTTCTGGTAAAGAACGTGTTCGGGCTCGGTGTGGCGACTTACGAACTGATCTCTGCGATCGTACAAGTCATCACAGCGCAGCGCTTGAGTACCAGCCTACAGCGCAAACACGAACTCAGCACCGCCAAACAACCGACTTAACATTACGGCGCGCAGTGGCGTAGACAGAAATGTAAATTGGGAGGAAGCTCGCCTTCTTTCCCTCTTCTTGCCTTTTCCCTTTCGTTTCTTCCAGGGATGTTAAGTTCTCGAGACCAACGTGGTCTCGATACCAAATTTAATGGTCTCGTTCTTGGTCTCGTTGTTGTTGTTTTCGTTCTCGTTCTCGTTCTCATAACAATTGTTCTCGTTTTCATGCATCTTGGTTTCGTGGTCTCGTGGTCTCGAAATTCAACTATACAAAATACTTATTATTGCTCGCTCTGGTGACTTATAACTCTGGACTTAAGTGTCAAAGTGACAGCACTAATCATAAACTAAGTAGTGGCTATTAGATCTACAATAAAACTCACTCAATCGTAATTACAGAAGCTGCTCATGCAGGTGGTGTCACGAATGTAGACTACCGGCTGAGTTTTGACGCCGCTGGCCGCGCATGAGCGCAACGTCATTATGCAGAGTGGGCCATAAAAACCGTCCCCTATATTATTCTGTTCAAAATGCTACCGCATTTGTTTATATGGACAAAATGACACACCATATAAATTGCTAGTCTGTTTTGCACATTCGACCGTTAACTTCGCCCGGTGACGTTACATTGTTTTCCTCATTGTGTTTCCTGTACAGTTGGGTTGCTTTCATTTATTTTATACCATTACAAATTATTTAAAATATATTTGCACGAAATTTGCACATGTTATTCATAATTGATTATGTTTCAACGTGTGTTACTCACTTTAAATGTACATTACTCTCGGAAGACATATTAGCTAACATGACTGTAGGGGGACGGTTTTTATGGCCCACTTTGTAGTATTATACGCAAATGCTGTTAAACTGCATGCATGTGTTTGCTTGGTTCCGTGGCACAGAAATATGATAGGTGGAAAGTGAAATTTTTTTGTTTAAAAATTTCATACATGTCATAATTTTTTCGCCTTGACGCGCATATTTTGTCAGCCAATATTAATCAATAGATCAGTAAACAATAATAATGGCAAACAAGCATCCCAGCTGACAAACACACAAAAGCAGCAGTCACTTAAGTGCACTGAAATTGTCTTATATACACACATTCATTTGTAACAACTTGACAAAATGAGTGCACACAGAAGTTCAAGGGCACGTTCAGGAGGCCTTACGCTTGGCCCCTCATTTTCCCTTTATCGTCCAAATTGGCTCTTAAATATGTCCAGAATAGTAGACCAGATTTTGGTGGCGTTCTGAATCATTATCATTGAATTTTCAGTGTCGAAAATATTAAATATTTTAAGAATTCCTATACAGTGAAACGCAATCATCGCCAAATTATTTCTCTCATAGTTATTACTATTAATTATAGTATCATTGCTCAAGACATACAGTTTGTCCGTGGACAACACTGAATCGGCGAGTCTCGGCGAAAGTTTGAAATACACGCTAGACGAGGCAGTTGTAGACAATTGCGGCCACGAGCGCCAGCAGCACCAAAAACAGCAGATATGTTGATATTCCACCAGAAGATGATGACGATGATGACGTCGTATTGATGACCTCACTTTTTTGGCTGCTGATCTGTAATAAATAACAAAATAATAAGTGCTAATTTTTTACGCTGTAAACCACAAAAATGTTGACACTGTTTTGCAGTATAACTTCGAAAATTTGCAGTTAATTTACAGATGAACTGTGGAAGAATTGAAACGAGAAAGTGGTTAAAATAGTTCACGTTTGTCAAAATTGTTGTAAAATGTACATCTACTACTGATTACTAAATGCTGCTAATTTGTTACATAATTCAATTTTTACTATAAACTGTAAGCCTAGTTGAGTTTATGGACATAAGGTACTTATGTTGATGTTTGAAAAAGCGTATTTTTTTACCGTAATAAGCTATATACTTGCTGCAAAAAATAAATGGGAGAAAGAAAACAAACACCGATAATCAAAAATTAAAAAAAAGATAAAAAATACACAGGTGACAGCACAGATAAGAAGATCAGAAAACTAAACAAAAGAGAAAAAACAAATTAATCAGTCAAAAATAAGCTATTAAATCTATTAAATATGTACGTACAATTTCTGGTGCCGGACCGTTGTAAATCGCCTGGCAAACAAACAAAACCAAAATAAGTACAAATATTTGCATTGAGCTGCGACGCTTTTTACGTGAGTCAAACTAGTGACAAGAAACGATTTACAATCTTGGAAGTGGCAACTGATCGGCATCAGCTAATGATACCGCAGCGCACTATGCGGCCATCCATGGCCCGCGTCATCGAACAACTGGACCCGCAATTTGCAGCTAGCAGACATACCACTGCCTCAATAAGCCACACTAGGCCTTCACTCCGTAGCCCCTAAGCTACTATTCATTTCCCAGCCCGCTGAGGGTAGAAGGCTGAGTTGACGTGAGCTTCTTACCCAAGATTGCTTGCAAATGTTGCGCAGTGAGTTTCGAACCACCATCTAAAATTTACGAGTCCTACACTCTGTCCGTCAGACCAAGTGCACCAGCAGAGTCAAGCAGGTGTCACAGATATCTCATGAGTATTGGTTCAAACGTTAACATTTAATTCAAACAAATAACGAATAATCAATGAATTAGTCAGAATTGGAGTAGTAGGCCAATAACTTTCAGATGTAAGCCTATTGCAATTAACTCTTCTCTGTATGTTGAATTTTTTACTTTCAACTGGAGCATTTGCAACCTCCCTCATCACTGCATCAGTATGGCTAAATGCCGAGAACGAGAAGTGAAATTTTGCTTACTTTTGGAGGCTCTTCAAAAACGCAGGACAAACGCGAATGCATGACGTCGCCGGCTTTCGTCTGATGCCACTGTAAACCAAAACATGCAATATCAGCTGTCTGTGCAGTATTAAGAAAACTTTCAAGAAAATCAGTAGTCCTACGCTATTCGACTACGTGTTACGTTGTGCACATTGTGTAGCCTAACACTTAAGTTAAGGCATTATTGTTAAATGCAAAACGCATGTCGAAAAATAGAAACAGTGTTACTGCTAAAGTGTTTAGGCGAGCGAGCGAACTGTCCTGAACCGATCTGCGAACGTTTTTTCTCTTTTCTTTCTTTTGCTGCTGAGTTTTATTATGATTTGTGTTGCGGACTTTCATGATTTGTGTCCCCGATTTTGTCGCAAAGTCGGCGTAATGGAATTTGGGCTTAAGCAACGCGTGGGCTAAGAAAAATGGCGGGAAAGAAATTTGCAACTTTTCGACACACACTGCAAATTGTCAACAGGAAAGATTAGCCTATGTATACTCAATATTTTAATTTTGTCCCTAAATTTTTTCAAATCGGGGTTTTAGGCCTACCTCCAAAATTACATTTTTAGACGGAAATTTTTAAATTAACGTGTACTAACACTGAACATTCACTCTGGCGTCGCGTCGCACACATGTAAGTGGCCACTGGTCCCGTGACAGCCAGCAGACAACCAGTAGAACTTTACTGGAAGTTGTATTTTTCATTATCGTACGATGTTATAGACCTACCAGTCGTTCGAGTGAGGTGACGTCGGCTTTGTCCGGAGTGAAGATGGTTTCGACAATGAACTTGTGCTGACAGTCGGCGTCTGGACGAGCGCCGTCCGTGACCGGCTGAAGCAGTACGCTCACGTCTGTGTGGCCGTGCGGCAGAACCACGGCGATGCTAGGCTGTACGCAGTACTGACGAGGCACATTCGACTTGATCTTGAAGCAGACTTGACGCTCGCTCGGGTTACTCAGTCGCAATTTGGCCCTGATCACCTCCGTGTACGGACCTCAGTCAACAAACAACGCAGCGTGCCATTCGCTTTTATGTTGGCAGGCAAGAAACAAAATCAGTGGCCTCTATCCCCCGAAATCTGGAATCAAAATCGAGCGCAACTTCCCTCACTTTTGGACTCAAGTTTTACCCCTCCATTTTGGAATTTTTTCTTTCCTCTAGGCGGAAGATTGAAAATTGAGTAAAAAGTAAAAACAGGGAGGAAAGTTTAGCCAAAGGTGTCGATTGCCCAGTAAAAACAGGGGAGAAAGTTTTGATTTACATCCTCAACATAACTTCTCCCTATTTTTTACTGGGCGCAAGCGGCGCCCACCAGGTATAAGGATAGAAGCCACTATATAAATAATACTATGTCTAATATTAAGACAGAAACGGCATAATAATGATAATGACTATTTAATCTTTATTCACAAAATTAACAGACACACCGCACCGTAACTGAACTAGACTAAACAGACACTGTTTGGTTTTCGACGAACTGACGAACGGGCAAGCACGAAGAGGCTATTGGTCATTGGCTGACGCGTACGTGAGCGTAGTCATGTAGGCCACCGACGCCGTTATACGGTGCCTACTGTAGTGCATTACTGCTTGCTCATTGGTCAGTTCGTCAAAAACTAAACCATGTCAGTTCAGTTCAGTTACGTCGCTCTGTATGCGCCTTTAAATGCAAATGCACAATACGATAAAACAAAATAAAAAAAATTAAAAGAAACAGTAATGTGCCTCTAACATGTGACAACAAACAGTTTTGCTGCAAATAGTAAGCAATGGCAAAAGCAACGACATAACCACGGGGGGTAGAGTTGTCTTGAAAGGCCGCATTACGGTTCTTACCCATCCGTCCCTTCGTTTGTCCGTCCGTCCGTCCCGCAACGTAAAGTCTTTTCCCAGCCGTAAGACTTTTCTGTTGTGTAGTTTTGATGTTGATTTTATGTTTGTGCAGAACATTTTTACTCCAAATTCACGCGAAATCGAAGTAAGCCAAGTTTGTTTTTTAAACGTCGTCTGCGCTCTCACGCGCCAGACAGACAACTTATGTCATGTTGTATGTGTTACTTTTGGCTGGTGTATATGTTGTATATATACCAATCAGCTGTTGGTTCATTTTGCCGTCGACGCCGCATACGCTTCAGACACGCGAAGGCTTTGCAGTTGCAGCTGTCAGTATTATGAATGAGGTTCACTTTTTTGCACTGCATTGTATGAGTTCCTATGTACGTACTGATACTGTATGTGCAGAAGAGATTAATGGCGAACGTTCAGTGGCCTAATTTGCACCACTCCCCAAGTCGATCTTCCGAAAAACCTAGGTAAGTCTGACATGTAAGACAATCTAAGAAAAAAGCGATTTACAAAGAATTCTAGAAAAATAACACAAAAAATCGTAAACTCCAGCCTTGAATTAATAGGAAGAACCTATATGAAGATCTTAAACGAAAATTCCTAAAAAGTTTTGTAAATGATCGCCACAGTTTTTTAAGCTATGGTCGCGGCGCACTGAAGGTGTATCGAATGACGTCAGTGTGAAGGTCACACGTACGGACGCATCATCCTTTCGGTAACCGGTACAACAGCAGCAGCAGCAACTGGCATCTGAGAGATTTCAGCGGCAAAAACCGCACTAATCTGCAGAGGCTTCTAGGCCCCTATTCTTTCAAATCTGGAATCGAAATCAGGCTCAAATCGTCCTACTTACTTTTCTTTTTCCCTTTTTCCCACCCCATTTTTTCCTCACTCCCTTTCTCTATCCTTTATCTTCCTTCTTCTTTACTATCTTTTTTCTCCCATCTTTTTTTCTCGACCTCGCGTTTCGTCATTTTTTTCTCCTTCCCGGGACTCTTATACCTTTAGTCCAGTTGGGGAACCGTGGGAGTGTGGTCCAAGCAAAGACCGGCCGCCAAACGGTTTGTGGTGCATTTTAAGCTTTAAAAAGTGTTCTCTGGTGGCAGCAATTCTGCGTGCACCTTTAACAAAATTCCTTTCCCTTATTTTTCACTGGGCACAAGCTAAGCCCACCAGGTTTAGGGAGAAGTCCCTGCTGCCCTGTGAAAGCCACGCCATTCTACCACCAGGTATCCGCTAACAGTCGTGTCGTAAGATATATAGGCCTATAAGCAGTGTTTGTCTCTCTCTCTCTCTGTCAGACGTCAATCGTTTTGCCAGTTCTCGGTTTACTTCGTGTCGTGTGCATTCCAGGCAAGCGTGTCTCTCTTACTTGCCTTGAGCAAACGGATGTCAGCAATTGTAAAAATGTTTAGGCCTAGTGCAGCCTGTTACTGAAAGTTGACCCTTCGCAAAAAATACCGTACAGAATTCGTCATAAATAATCGACAAAAGTTTCGTCTATTTTCGAAATCCCACCAGTTAGCCTGTATAAGAGTGTCGCCCTGCCAAAGCAGGCCTACCTCTTCAAAGAATGGCTCAGCTATAGGCCTATAACCCAGGGGTTCAAGTCGAGCGGTTCTATAGATTGGGCCGCCGAGATTTTGCGAGTCTCCAAAATAACAACACGAAAACAGAGCAAAAAATAGTTTGCTAAAAAAACTCAAAGCAAAGTACTGAAATAGTTGCGATTTTCGAAATTCGCTGTAAAGTATTGTCTTATATAGGCCTAAGCTAGACAGACTGGCGCTTCTAATGCAGTGCACACACGATATTTTACATCAGGTGAGCTCATCCGAAAACAAAAAACATCAAAAATCATGGCTCATGGGGCTTTGCCCTGAACTCCACCGGGAGCATAGCTAGAGTGCTGCCTATACCTAAAGTGGAAAGCCAGCAGCTAGCCCTTCCCAAAACCTCGCATCTGTTCTCGGTCCTTCCGGCTTTGCAACCGACGGCCCCTAATACCCCGTTTACACGATCGAGCAAACATCGAGCAAACATCGAGCTGGCTCGTCCAGCTAACATATAGCCAGCTCGTCGAGCCAGTTTGATCGTGTAAACGGGGTATAAGCTACGTAGCCACTGACTATAGAAACAAGGTTTCCATTAGAGATGGGATGTGCGATGCGCGGAATTCGGACGTGATGTATTCGCCCCTGATGAGCAGCAGCAGCATCTGTCAGATCCCAGCGTTCGTCACTCACTGATAACCGATATAATACCGATATGCCTACCGGTATAAGCCTATACTCCACTCGTCGTCGTTGTTTCTATGATTTATTAGTGCCTCGTAGTCGGCGGAATAAATCACTGTTACTTGACCAGTGGAAATTAAGGATTAATATCGCGATCAGTCGCTAGAATACTTAACAACCAACTTAAAGTTTAGGCCTACTCGTTAAATTTTTAATTAAAGTCATGTAAGTCACGAAAAAAGGCACTAAACAGGCGTATGATGACAGTTATTGCTGTTAGATTTCAATCAAAATTAATATAGTTAGTTGTTAATTTTTGTAAAGTAGGCCTAAGCTACTAAAATATTAACTTTGTCGTTTCCCAGTCTTTAAAGTTTAAGTTTTAACTGTGCCGTCTCTAACCGTTACAATATTACGCAGTTCAGCAGTCTTTATCTTCAGCAGTTCAGACATCACACGTATAACGGCGGTAGCCTGCCTGGCATCAAGTTATCATCAACCTTAATGTTATCAGATTTCTTATCTTGTCCCCAACGATAAGATTGACCAGTGGCGGATTAAGCACTAAGTTAACAAAGTTTCATCTTATAGGGGATACGATTTTAGGTGCCCCCGATTAAGGCAGTGATTTCACTGAACATTTTGAACCACGGACTCTGTAGCTGCTGTCCACGCGCAGAGCTCGCGCTAAAAATGGTAAATGATTATTGTTTAACAAGAAATATTTTTATCGCCCCAAACAGTAGCGAGTGAACGCAACGTACCGTGAAAAGTGAGCTGCGTAGGCGGATCTAGAACAAGCACCTGTCCGGCTGGCGATGACGTCACGGACCGACCCATTTTTCCGCCAATCGCGTCTCGATACTTCCGCTTTATCTTTGGCTTGACTTTGCAGCGAGATTGTCGATTGAACGAAATAGACTAGGTAGAGTAATTAGCAACGCTCGCGTTCTCTGCACAAATAGCCACAGATACGAAGCACAATCTTCGGTCACAGTCTGAACGGTAGTTCATAATAATAATAATAATAATACAGGATGCGGCAAAAATGTAGCCCTCTAAAGTTTTTCGCTGTTTTGTCAGCGACCGCTTGGAATTTTAATTTGGAATTTTACACGTTTATTTGCTGAAGCCTGTTACATCTAACTGCCAAATAAAATTTGATTCTGCTAAAAAATGACAAAGTTATAGACTTTTTAACATGATCGCCTACCGATTTTTTGGCATTCAAAAATGTTCATGCTAAAAATGCTATTTAATTTTTAAAAACTGGTTACACGTTACTGCCGATGATGCCACAGTGACGTTTTGACAAACAGCAATTTATATTGTTTATAAATTATCATTAAATTATTCTTCCTTTAAAGCGATCGCCGGCTGCCCACCGGATTCATCTTCCAGTAGAACGGCGCGTCAGCACATACGTAGCGCGCAACGCCGCACAGCGCACAGAACTGGCTGCGGACCAGCTGTCCAGATTTCATCACCAAAGACCAGTGGCCTCCAAATTCGCTGGATATGAACCCAATAAACTATCTTGTGTGGGGTGCAATGTTGGAAGCTTACCGCAAGCTTAAAACAAAGCCGAAGACAATCGCTGAACTCAACCAAGCGCTTCAGGTTATCTGGGGCAACCTGCCACAGGGACCGATCGACAAATCTGTGCAAGACTTCTCAAAGCAACTGAAGGCTTGTGTTGGAGCTGGCGGTGAACACTTCGAGCATTTGCAGTGACAATGAAATTCTGGCATTTGATTATTAGTTAACTGTGTTGTTTCAACGATGTTATTAAATCGGTGTTGTAGCCGGAACATTTTTGAATGCTGAAAAATCGGTAAGCGATCATGTTAAATAGTCTATAACTTCGTCATTTTTTTAACCGAATCAAATTTTATTTGGCAGTTAGATGTAACGGGTTGTACCACATGAATGAGCAAAATTTCAAATTTAAATTTTAAGCGGTTGCTAAGAAAACAGCGAAAAACTTTAGGGGGCTACTTTTTTGGCCGGACCCTGTACATTTGTATAGCGCCGTAACTTCAGAGGCGCAAGCTTCAGAGGTTCAAGCCCTGTGTTAACGGCGACTTCTCTGTTTTATCATCATCGTCATCATCGACAACCGTGGGCTCAATGCCCGTTGGTGTCTGACGCCATTCTTACTATCGCTGCCCACCGCTGCCTATCTAGGGCAGCGTGGCTTAACTCCTGCAGGGTTGTCCCACACCACTGCTC
>Ga0209367_1001244_pt1 | contig 30634 bp, 17 predicted proteins | sample WorMetLIZISLAND2_FD_187412 | JGI IMG/M metagenome (GOLD analysis project Ga0209367, IMG submission 187412) | Marine gutless worms symbiont microbial communities from Max Planck institute for Marine Microbiology, Germany - Olavius geniculatus... ...
TAAGAGGCCGTCGACGACCGCCTCGCCCGTCGTGTTACGTTAAATACAATAACGTACTGCTACCTGTTAATGTGGTCAAATTTAATATTGGTCATCTTTGCTTGCTTTGTCGTCCTCACAAGGGCTTTGCTCTGCTATGGAAATGAGTCCGTAGACACCCTGTAGCTTCAACTTCGCATACGTCGCTGGACGCACGGATCAATGCATGGGGTTCCGTGAGTGACCTCCATGCTTGTTCAGGGTTCCGCGGCAACAAAAAGGTTGAAAAACACTGGTCTATGTTCTGTAGGAGATGCTGGATTATATAATAGAAATAAATAGATTTTCGTTCCTTGCAGTCTTTCCCTTATCTTGTTTAAGTTTTTTTTGTTTTAATTTTTTTATTTTCTTCTGTTTTGCTTTCTGGTCTCTTGCTTTTATCACATAACCTGTGTCTTTTTTGACTTTATTGATTTTTTACATGGCAGTATTTTTTAATTTCCGTCACTTCAGCTTTGTTTGAAACAGTTTTTTTAGTTCACGCATCTCTTTAGGCAGACAGCTAGCCTGCCAGCACTGTGTCATGTGTGCAGGATTTCGCTGGTTACAGTCCCATTCATCAGGTGGATCTGCAGCTGGCATCAGTCAAAGACGTTGGCCGCTGTAAACTGCAGCTTCAAACACCACACGTTCTCTTCACGTCAGTATCACCTTATTTATTTATTTATTCATTCATTCATTCATTTTTTATACCCATCGTATGGTTATTTATTTATTTTAAGAAAAAATTATTGTTATTGTTATTTGTTATTAAATTTTGATTTTGTTTGTTATCATTTTATGTCTTTATGATATCTTTGTATGATCATACTTAATTTGAAAATGCACATAGCATAGTTGAGTTTCAGGATCATTTTTCAATTGTTTGGATAAAGGTATTGTAAATGATACCATTTCATGCGCATATTATTTTTTATAACGGTCTTGTGAATTAAAATGGGTACTGTAGTAAATGCTTTGCTACCAATATTGCTTGAAAATTGTTGTTTTTAGACTGATGTTTGAGACACAAGAAGAGTTAAGTGCATGGAAGGCTGCGTTTGAAGTTGGAATTTCATATGCACTTGGCGATAACGAGGTTTGTGTTTCAGGCGCTTGATTGATTTATGCAATGTGCTCAGCTGCGTATACACACATACAGTGTGGGCCAAAAAAACCGGACCTGTTTGAGCATTGATAACTCAGCGATGGTTAGTGGAAGAAAGACGTGTGATACGTCAAAAGTTTCAGAATGCTGTAAAGAATAAATGGCAAATTTGCATAGTGAAGCACTTAAATATTCTTTGCCTGATTTGCATAAATTCGTCATCCCTCGAAATTCTGCCAAATTTGACTGTAACACATGGATTTAACATGGATATTTGAGCTTTTATAACTTAGCGATGTTTACTCACGGAAAAGCGCGTAATATGCCAAAAGTTTTGAAATTGTGTACAGAAGAAGTGTACAACTTGCAAGTCTCAGCATTTAAATATTCTTTGTCTGATTTACACAAATCTGCCCCACCCCTACAATCATGCTAAATTGGCAGTAACGCATAAATTAAAGTTAATTTTCATTCAGCATACAGTAAAATATCAACAATCATTAACACATACGTTGAGTTTAGATGAAATTTGACATAAACAGTTGCCCAGTTTTTGCATTCATAACCGTCATCAGTCCTTCTAAGCAGCTGATCGATCGCTGGAGTCAATGTGTTCAGTATCAGCTAAGCCCAGCATACGATTAACACGTTTTAGCTGGTCCGTTACTGAAATTTTGTGACCGTGCCATCTGTTGCAACTTGCAATGCCCTCACACTGAATAATTCACAGAATTTAAATGTGGACTTTTTGGCAGTGAGATTTTGAGTTCAATGAACTCGGGCACATGGGAGTGCAGGCAAATGCCTAATTTCAGGGGTAATGAAGATTTATGCAAATTAGGCAAGGAATATTTAAATGATTTGCTATGCAAGTTTGGCCCTTTTTGTCTACAACATTCTAAAGTTTTTGACATATCACACGCCTTTCTATGGGTAACCGTCGCTGAGTTATCAACACTCAAACAGGTCCAGTTTTTTTGGCCCACCCTGTATATGCAGTTTTTTGCATATTTTCATTGTGAACAACAGATGTGGACTACTGCAGCATTGTCGCATATGGACAAACGTAGGTGTATGCAGACAGATGTGCGTAGTCATTTATGCTTCGTGTATTTTTATACGTGCATAATATGTCTACAGTGTGAATGCGACTTTACTGTGTGACGGAGTCTGAAAATGTTGAGCATGTCGTAGTTGTTAATTGGTGACTAGTTCGAAACTTTGCACTTTATGCATCTGATGTGTTTTTGCAGATACTTGATAAAGTTTACAAGAACGCTAGCAACCAGTGCTGTGCCGACTGCGGGGTTTCTGGTATATATTTGAATATTAATACATATTATTAATGTATTACTATTACTCACTCTACTTAATATTTGATACTTTTTACTGTTACTTGCTGGTTTGTCTTTGAGCATTATGTTTCTTGCAGTGGTGGTTTTAGGCCCAGGCTGGCTTCCCCAGTTTTGCTCCAATTTTATGGCCACCCATGATTTTTGGCAAAAATAACACAAATATCTGATTTCTTTGCATTCCCAAATTGTAGAAAAATGGACAAATTTGCAGTTTCCATTGGATGTCCAAAAAACAAAAGTGCTTCAGCTTCATTGGGGGCTGTGCCCCCTGACCCTTGACCAGGGGCTTTGCCCCTGGGCTCCACTGGGGGTTCTGCCCCCAAGCCCCCATTATAGGCTCGCGCTACTGCACTTGACATGGAGCTGTGTTCCCCCAGATGTTGCGGGTTAGAACCGGCACTGGTTTCTTGTGCTGATATTACTGGCTGCACACTGTGAGTACTTTTTAACAGAACAGTTGTTACAAAATTTGGTCATTCATTTATTCTTTGACTAGTTTAAGAAGATTTGGTAGTTATGATAAACGATTATTTGTGCATGCTTTTCTCTGTTTTTGTAGTTAGTCTGTGATTTTTTTTTGCATTTTGTACTGGCTGTTTTTAATGTTTGGGGTATTCTGTGACTTATTTTGAATTGTATTATGGCACTGTTGGGCTGTTGGGCTGGTAAATGTCAGCATGTCTTGATAACATTACATATGGTGGTACGATGTATTTTCTCACTGTAGGTCCCGAGTGGGCGGCGGTTAATATGGCTATCACACTCTGTCATCACTGTGCAGGTTCATTTTTTGTCATTTTTATGTTTTTTGTTTACTTTTTTCTGTTTGCTCTGTGTTAACCACTGAATAGCGTTAAAATAGTGAATTATGATGTTAGATGATCCCGGCAGCCTAATAAAATCTTTTTTTTAACTTGATGCAGGATTTGCACTCCCAGTTTTGTATAGTAGCAGACTAGTGTTTAGTGATTTGTATCAGGAACCGGATACCCAGACTTGTTTCCAAAGTTCTTTACCCTGTTCCGAATCCGGGTAATTGGTACCTGTTTCTTTGCACTGCTTACTGATGAAACTGGTGAAAATCTCACTACTTGCAAACTTTGTGGTGAAATTCAGTACTGCAAGGGAGATTCAACTTCACCATTTTTGTTGACTGACTTTGCAAATTTGGTATATAGACGTTTATAAGAAAAACTTAACTTAGTGGGAAAATATAAAGTAATCAAATTAGTACATGTCATATTGCTGTTCTTTTTTTCACTGACATAAAGTTAAAACCGGTAATTGCAACTGGGTACTTGGTTCCTGAAACAGGTAATGCTGCAAGTCGCTACGGTAGTAGTGGCTTTGAGTATTGGTGATGCGACAATTGTATTTGTTGATACTACTGCATGTCAGCATGGTCTGTGTTATAGGAGTTCATCGAACTATGGAGAATGCAAAGATACGATCGTTAAGAATGGACTCTAAAGTCTGGACACAGCCGCTTATAAAGGTGATTCTGTTCGTTGCCCAACTAGTTTTTTGCGATGGTAATAGAACTCAAAAATGAATATATATTGTGGCTACCACAAGAGAGAAGAATACAGTGGCGTCACACAGATGGTACATAGAAAAAGAACTATGATATTAACAGCTTGTATAAGGATGGTGCTTGTTTCTGATTGATTAGTTATAGTTATAATAACAGTATGCTGTTTTGTTGCACGGCAGTTTACCGGCTGCTGACTGCACAGACTGAAGATCTTGTCCAGCTTTGTTTTGCTTAGTTAATTTTTAGACTCCTTCGGCAACAAAGTATCGAGGGTGAAAAATAATAGTAATAACAATAATAGTAATCAGCCCTTGTCAGCTGTGATTGACCTAGAAGCAGGGAAGGACTTGAGCAACTAGAGAACTTACACATCTAGTTTTTGTTGCTTGTGCAGACCTTTAGAGGTAAACATACCAACACTTAGCTGTGCATTAATAGTAATGTAATTAACGTTGTCTGTCATTTGACGAATAAAGGTGTATATATTAACGTTGTCTTCATGGCATCACTGACATACAACTAAGATTTGGAGATTGTTGAAGATGTACAAGGAAACTTTTCGTGTTGTTTTATTTCATTCACCAGCATCGCATTTGAAAGTTAAGCACAAGGAATGCTGGCATCATTGTTGCAGCTGATGAAGCTGATTGGGAACGAGAATGCCAACAAGTTGTTGGAGTGGTCGATCCAAGGTGATGACTTGATCAACAGCGATGTGGACGAGTACGTGCTGTTTTAGTCACTCAGTTGTGATATGTTCATATAATATTAAGCATATAATATAGAAATGGTTGTGTATCATGAACAGTAGCTGTGAATGATAGAAAGTTGCAGCTAATTACAGGTTAAAGCATGCACTCGCAGTTAATTTTTAACGTTGTCTGCTATATAAATTTACATTTTACTTGCTTACTTAGCAAAGCTTCAGACACTTGCTGCTACACAAGTCAAACTTGTGACCAACTGCACATGGCATACATTGACATGGTTCTGGTGGAGTCGCCTTTTTGTGGTAGAACCAACAGCCGGCTGGTTCGGCTGTCGTCGAAAGTACGTCGACAACAAGCCTCAGCATGTCAACGTCTGTACCCGACGACAGTTCGTCCAGCACAACAGCTGCAAACGACTCTGTATCTCCCTCCCTCACTCTTCTCATATCGTCTCTGATGAGAAAAGAGTTGGTAGGCTATCACAACAAGAACAACATGGCATGCACATGGCATGGCGCATGGCATTATTTGTCAGTAATGACAAATTGACAGCCTAAGGTAATGATACCATAAGTGCAGTATATAGCCATCCACTTACCTGCTCAGATGGACACTTGGACCAGTAGTACAGCTAGCAGACATATCACCACCTCCCTGATTAGCCACGCTGAGCATTCACCACATATCCCACACTAGGCAAGCTACTTCTTCACCTTATTGAGGGCAGGAGATCAAGTCTTCCTGAACACATGTACTCAAGATTGCTTGCAGTGGATCATGTTAGGAGTAAACCTGCAATCTTTCAGTTATGAGAGTAAATGAATTAAGTATACACGGTGTTTCAGAAAAAGGGCCCGTTTTTCTTTTTTTCATAATTTGCTCAAATGATAATCAATTTACACAAAATTTTTACCAGTTGTAGCTGAAAAAATACTAATTCAAAATAATTAAACAAAATATGGCGGTTGATTAAATATTTTTTGCTAGTCATGACATAATGCTGACGTCATAATTTGTCGTGAGTACAAGCTTGCTTGTCTCAACTAGTGCTATCAGTTGCTACCCTGCTTTGATGGTGAACTTAATCTGGTTCGCTAATGAAAACTGTTTATCGTGTAAGCACTGAGCAACATGGGGACATGAAATTAGGCGTTTCGTAATCCAAAAATGCAACCATTTTGCAAGCTTGGTGTGCTAGTGCACTGTTTTTTTCGAACATGTGAAAGTCCAGCTATCCCCACAGACACGTAAATGCGATCGCTTTGCATGTTTTTTTGTGGCTGCAACTGTAAAACTTTAAAAATTTGTCATCAACGAACCAAATTTTTCACCATCGGAGTAAGGTAGCAACTGACAGCACCAGTTGAGACTAGCAAGCTTGTACTCACGGCACATTATGACGTCAGCATTACGTCACGAGTACCAAAGAATATTTAATCAACTGCCATATTTTGTTTAAATATTTTGAATTATCATTTCTTCAGCTACAACTGATAAAAATCTCATATAAATTGGTCATCATTTGATTGAATTATGAAAAAAAAGTAAAAGGGGTTCTTTTTATGAAACACAATGTAGTAACACAGTAGTATTGTATTTTTATGAATGAGGTGGACCAAAACATTGTCATTGTTTTATGATACTTTGCTGTCACTATTATTAAATGTTGTAGGTCATATGACTTTTTACTGGTGACAGCATATGCATAAAATATTTATAATGTTAAATGGTAATTCTGTAATAATAAACTGTAGCCTAAATTCTTTCGACTGTTTTTAATTGATCACTTTTTTCCAGAGCACTAAGCTGCATTTGTCAGCGCCAGCTGTAGAAATCATGTCAGACTATTTAAAGTCGAGTATTATGCACTTTGTTATTCCAGCTGCTGCTGTCTGCATCTGTGTGTAGTTCAAAGCGCAGTGAGTTTATCAACGCCAAGTACAAAGAGAAGCGCTACTTCTGTTTTCATCAGCAGCGCGACAGTCAGTCAACTTTGAACGAGGTCTCTGTCATGATCGTTCAGTGATATTATAGGCCTAGTTTTATGAAGTGTTCCACATGTTAAGAAACTACTTTTGTTGAGATTTGCAGTAAATGATGTTTAAGCTTTTGGAGAACGTCGTACATCAACCCTGTCTGCCTAGCCTCCACACTGCAACTTTGCCATTAGAAATCCCTGGAAGCTTTTTCACATGCCTCGCTTTTTTGCATAGCGCATTTTAACGTGTGTGGCCAGGAAACTTATTCTTGTGTTAGTAATGCCAAACTAAAATGTCTGTCCCATCCAGTTGTCACATGACAGAAGGTGTGTTCAGATGTTGTCGTGGTAATTGAGTGTGTCTGTTTGTGAGTGAGCGAGTGAGTAAGTAGAGTTTTAATACATCTCACTCAGCGACACGTTGTAGCATAATTTCTTTGGCGATGTGTCTGCATCTGTAGCTGCTGTGCCAGAACGTTCAAACCAACTGTGTCCTGCAGACGATGCAGCTCATCTTCTCTGGCGCCGATGTGAGATGAACTCTTTCACATTACTTTTTAGTTTTCATCGTTTAGCAGTAGCCACTCCCACCTTTTTGAATACCCTGCCTTTGGACATTTGCAGTTGTTACGTGTAATGTTTCCATCATCATCTCAAATCGTTTCTGTAACTTAGCTTTTTAAACCATTTTAGTGCCCCAACCCATCAACTGCATCTCAGATTTGGTGGCGTTCTTGCTGACATTGTGCACTATATAAACGTACATACTTAGGTACTACTTGCTTACTTATTTACTTACTTACTTTATTCTTTATCTGCCATTTTTTTTATTTTCATAGTTGACAGAAGAATAGCTGCACCTTTCTTCTGCTTTTCTGCCGCAAAGTATAGTTAGTTGCATTGTGTTATTTGTAGGTTACGTGTGTCCGCCAGAGTTCTGACAGTGATGGAAGCACGCGTAAGTGCATTGCCTGAAAAACACGTATTATTTCTTTAATTAATTGTGTCTCTTTTGATTATTTGGACCAATTTAGTTTGTGTGTTTACTTGTATTAGTATGCATCAGGGCATGTTTTTATAAAATACATTTCAGGCCGCCCGGAACGTTAGTTCTTCCGAAGGTCTTATGTTTTACAACAGTTTTTTCTTTTTTTTCATCGTGAGATCTCCGAGGTCCGTGGGCCGATCTCCGCGAAATTTTGCCGCATAGTTGGAAGCATGTTCAATTTACAAATGCTGGTCTGAAAATTTGGGGGCCTGCCCTTAAAAAAATTTTGGGGGCAAAAAACACGCTAAATTCGGCCAAATTTCGGACACCTTTCCACTTTGAGCGCGAATATCTCCGAAATAAATAGAGACATTTAAAATCTGAAAACCTGGTGCACTACAGGGTTCTTTTCCACGTTTAATGAAAGAAGCTCGGTGAACATTGGTTCACTAATTACGGAGATTTAGAAGTGCAATTATACCCCGCATTTTGGAATACTATATTTCGGCCCCTAGGGGGTGCTGTGCCCCGAGAATTTTTACACGCGCTATAGAATATCCAAGTCTTGCTAGCGTGTACCCCACCGGAGATGGGGGCTTCCCCAACATTTTTTTTCATGGGGGTCAAAAATTGGCTTAAAATTTAGCGTATGAGCCACTAGATCTTTGGTGCTAAAGGGATTACCCTAATGAAACTTTACCACCTGATGTGCCACTGGATGCACCGCCCCCCTAAAATTTGGGAAAGCAAAAAACGTCCAAAATTCGGCGCGATTTAGCACAACTTTCAAATTTGACTGCAAATATCTCTGGATGGGATTAAAATATCAACAAGCGGTCAACGGCGTTATCAACTACTGTCCCTTCTGCGTTGAACGAAAAAATTGACGAACTTTGGTCCACTAACCACGAAGTTGTGTTTGCTCATTTTGACCTACCCCAAATCGACAGTGCGCGCGTTTTTCGGACAACTTTTGATTTTGAGCACGAATAGCTCTAGAATGAATAAAGATATCGACAAGCGGTTAACGGCGTTTTTAATGACAATCCATTCCACGTTAAATGCAAAAAATTGGAGAACTTGGGTTCACTAACCACAAAGTTGTCTCATTTCGAACCACCCAAGTTTAACATTGCGCTTGCTATACATATATAATGCAGTTGCGTTCGGGCCACGTGACTTTGCTGGAAACTAAATTTCAACCCCTTAACTGTCCCCCCAATCGGACTCACGGCGCCGGGCGGCCTTACGTTGCGCTCTGCCTCATATTTCTGGTGTTAGTTATGTAGTACCAAAGGTCCATTTGTAGGACGTTTTGTTTATTATCATTGTATTATTATGTTAATTATAAAAGTATGGGTGTGTAACATTTTAGATATTTGTGTACTTTATTATGTCATTATGTTTTGTTAATTTTTCTATATTTTTGCATAGTTTTATAGTTATTTGTAAATTTTTATCAAGTGCACTTGTGAGTGGTGTAAAGCTTAGCTGTAATTTTTGGCACACATTATATGCTGCAGGTATTGCTTGTGAATATATGATGCTTTATTTTATGTGCTTATTTATGTTTTACGTTTACTAATGTACTTTATTTTGTTATTGCATGTGTTAACTAGACATACGTTCTGTGGAATGAGGTATCTGTCCCATTGCCACGCTATATAGCTTAGCAGCTGCGTTTCAGCGTTTGACGCTCTTCTGAGCCTGCTGCCAATTTTGTCCTTGAATAAAAAAGTTTGGTTGCCATAACAACAGGGGTCTTCAGGGGAGAATTTTTATGACACCATTGCATAGTCCGGGCCCGAAAATAGGGGGTAGGTGAAGACAGTGTGCAATTATTTTTTGCGGGAGCCGAGTTATAGTTAATTTTGTCCCAATTTAATTTTGTCCCAATGTTCGTTGCCATGGCAACAGTAGTTGCCAGGGGAAAAATGTAAATGACACCGTCGGATAGCCCGGTTCCGAAAAAACGAGTGTAGGTGAAAACAGCTTGCAATTATTTTTCACGAGGGCCGAGTTGTAGTCAATTTTTGTCTCAAAATTCGTTGCCGTGGCAACAGGGGTCGGCAGGGGAGAAATTTAAATGACACCGCCGGATAGCCCGGGCCCAAAAATACGGGGTAGGTGCAAACAGCGCACAATTATCTCTTACGGGGACCGAGTTATACCGCTTTGAAATCTCCGTTGGCTGTAATGCAAAATTTTGCAACATGTGAATGGTTGCTATGGCAACAGGGGTCGATAGGGGTAAGTTTAAATAACACCGTTAGATTACCTGACCCCGAAAATAGGAGGTAAGTAAACACAGCGTGCAATTATCTTTTACGGGGATCGAGTTACCGCTTTGAAGTCTCCATAGGCCGTAATGCAAATTTTTCAAAAAATGGGGTAAAATAGGGGAAAAAGTTAACAGATTTTTATCCCAAACGAACTCGATTTTGCATTTCGGGCGCTGAATCACTGTGCAAAATTTCATCAAAATCGAATCAAAATTGCGGCCGTAGACAGACTGACTGAATGACAGAAGTGATTTTATAATCTGTCCCATGCTATGCTATAGCAATGGGACAGATAATTATTTGACTTCTGATGATTTGCAGCATTGCAGCTTGCGGAAGCCGCTAATCAGCCCCTTCAAATGGTATTCATTTTTTAATTTTTGTTTATCTTTCGTTCCTTTTTTCGTTTTTCTTTTCTTTTTAAGTTTTGTTTTCTGTAGTTTAGACAGTTCTGTCATCATTATTATCTTCCCCCCTCCCGTCGTCTGTTCCTTCCTCTGCTGTCATTTAATTATCACTCATCTGCATTCTGCATGTTATATGTGTTACTTAATGTGCACAAAATGTGTGACTAAAAATGCCATGAAATCTTATCAGGCTGCACAGCACTCAGTCGGATAGCAGTCATAGACTACAGAACTACAGATCTATAGTTATGGGCATGACTGGTGCATTGTGTGGCCATCTTGTTTTGTATTATAACCTGATAGCTTTTGGAGGTACTAGATCGAATTGCTTTTTGATGGGGCAGCAGTGTTTACGAATTTTTATGCTTGTACTGCAGCGATTTGAGGCATGGAGACTTGGAGTCAGCGTTGCTTCTTTGCCATCATGCAGGGGCATCTATCGCCCCTTGGACTCAATATGCAACCCCCCCCCACATCGCCTCCAATATTAGCCCCCCCTCAATGTCATCTCGAACCCCTCCCATCTCAAGCTTAGTCAAGTGCTGCATTGCCCTCAATGACAGATGACTTTGGCATCCTTACTCATTACTCATGGGTGCCAGCAGAGAATTTTCTAGGGGGAGGGGAGATAAGTTGAGGGATCAAATGATGTGGTAATGGGGATTCACTCCCCAGCCTATTAGGGAATCTAGGGAGCATTGTAAGATCCCCAGTCGGGTCTGGAGCAGAGCCCCCGCTGAAAATGAATTTGGTGCATTTTTAACATCACAAAACGCTTCCGGTCAAGTTCTGGTGGAACGATGACTGCCCCCCCTCTTGAAGCTTTAAAAGTTGCCCCCTTAAGAAAAGTTATACGCTTTGAGCGTAGTTCTCAATGGACGTAAACGCCACTGCTGTCATGTGCCGTCCCATCTTCAAAACTACTACCTTTGATAGTGAATTGCAACGGGTTTGAAGAATAATAGGAAGTAGAAGGAAAACATGTTTAATATTCGGATTCTACAGGCTGGAGCAGTATAATGTGCCGAGTGAAATCAAGTGTGTTTGTGATGCTGCAGGAGCTACTGCTGCTGAACGGTGCTGATGTTGATGCCAAGTTGTCTCAGATAAAAACTGACAGAACAGATGTATGTTGCTTCCTTATAATTAGATTTTGTTTTATTATGCAATTTTGCTCTGCTAAGCATCGGATGCACCTGTTGAACTTTCATTCAGCCAGTCTCTGTTTATATTTTTTATTTTTTGTGTTAAATTCATACAAGTTAGTTATTTGCATAGTTTGAAATGGTGAACATCTTCGTACATGTTGCCACTGGTGTCTGGATTAGTTTATAAGTAAAAATGTTTTTGTACAAATACAAAATACAAATACAATCATAAATTTGCACTCAAAAACTGACAGACAAACCGTCAGTTCAATCTAGCACATAAACTCAAAAGAACTGAAATATTTAAAGGAAAATAAAATGAGAGATACTGAGAATAGATATACTGTTAAATGTAAAACTGACAAAATTCGAAAAATGACTGAAGTAAAGAAAACTAAAATAAGAGAGAAAAACTGAAAAAGGTACGAAACAAAGAATAATAATGAAGACATGTATACTACGTAAGATTAGTTAAACTGCTACGTAAAAAAGATTTTGTGTGAATAATTGTATAAAAATTTTGTTCTGCTGTGTTTGCTCAATGTGCAGTCAGCATCAGAGCCCAGAGTTGGCAGGGCTGCTAGCGTTTCTGGATATCTCTACAAAACTGGTCCCAAAGCTAAATCAGGTGAACTTTTGTTATGCTGGTTAATGTTCATACCGTGTGGCAGCGCACAACAAAAGATAAAAACACAATAAAGCACAAGAACAGAAAAGCAAGGTGATCATTTTGAAGTTCTGAATGATAAACTGTTTGTAACCTGCCTCAGTGGCTTAGCGGTAACATCTGCAGTACTGTCTGTAGCTGTGCCTGAATATTTTCGTGTGGCTAGATAATTTGCATTAGATTTACCAGTGCCATTGTTTCATTTACAGCTTTCAACAAACGATGGTGCATTCTTCGCAATGGATCACTCAGTTACCAAGATAGTGAAAAGGTAAGCGTCCTCTGAACATTGCGTATTTTTTATATACAGGGTGATCCAAAAAACGGCACAAAGTTAATGACACCATAATTTTGCAACCGTATGTCATAGAGTCATGTGGTTTTTAGCAAAATGTTCGGAAAAAAATTCTGTACGTGATTGCTGCTGGCAATTGAACTATGCAAAAACAGTATTACCCTCGACACCTAGGTCCATAAAAACGTGCCACATTTATTTTTCAATAGCTCCATGAAACATTGGCCGGATTTATAATTTTTGGCATGCGACATTAGGAAAAAACGTGACGCAAATGTCTATAGTTTTGGCCACCTCGCCCTGAGGTTGTCGCTACTCTACCTTGTAAAATGCAGAAGTCGTAGTTTGGCCATTGACAACAATGAATTCATACTGGGTAGTGCATGTGTCAGCTCAGAAAATTACTGAGACCACAAAATCATTGAAAATCTGTTGCTTCGTTTTTATTTAAAAATTGTAAGGCAACAAACTGAAATGATACATCAACAGTGAGTGGGCCACTTGAGTCATGTAGTTACTGAACGTGCTGTAGGCAAATGGTGACAACGTCTACCGCTTGCATTTGTGCTGCAGGAGCACATTTTGAGCACATGCTGAAATGAAGATGATGTGATGTGATAAGTGTGCTTTTTTGAGTGATAATAATTGCCAATTTCGTTTGTCACTTTTCAGTTAATAATTTCTGAGCCGACGCATACGCTACTCGGTAGAAATTCATTGTTGTCAATGGCCAAACTGCGACCTCTGCATTTTACATGGTAGTGTAGCGACAACATTAAAGTGAGGTAACCAAAACTAGAGACCTTTGTGTCAAGTTTCTTCATAATGTTGCATGCCAAAAATTATTAAAATCGGCCAATGTTCCACGTAGCTATTTAAAAAAAATAATAGTGGCATGTTTTTATGGACCAAAGTACATTGAAGGTAATACTGTTTTTCAATAGTTTACTTGCCAGTGGTAAAAACAAAGAATATTTAATTGCTGTATTTAAACACTGACTTTAGTCATGTAAAGAATTTTTTTCAGAAAATTTTGCTAAAAACCGCATGAGTCTGTGATGTACGGTTGCAAAATTATGTTGCCATGAACTTTGTGCCATTTTTGGACCACCCTGTAATTTTATACCATTTCATTTTCATTTACTTTTGTTGTATTAATTAGAGCTTCTTGTTGCAAGTTAGCAGTAGCATATCTGCCTGATAAAAAGTTTGCTTCCAAGTCCTTTAACAGACACATGAAAAAACAAGTTACTCTAACTGTTCATTAAGTTTAGTACATTTTGTGGATTGGATACCCATAAGAAGAAACATAACTGGAAATAATCCTGTGTACGTTGTAATAGTCAAATACTGGGGTTACTTTTTGTTTTATTTAACCGGCCAGCTTTTGTGGTACGTTTACGGATGGTTGGAGCCTGATTTCTTCTCAGTGTGCCTCTCCGCCTTTGCTGTTAGTGAACCAATGGCTTCTAATCAGTGCAGTGTACAAGTGTTTGCTGTGGCGTAGATGGCAGAAGTGAAGTCGAGAATCAACTCCAGTGACATGATCAGCATTGCAGCTTTTCACGATGACAGGTCGCCATTCTGCGCTGTGCTCTTTTTCTCATCCCTTTCATTGTTCACGTTTTGGTATTTTTTGACTTAATAAAATTGTGTAATAATGCAATAATCACATTTGTTGTCACGTATGGTTTGCATGCATCTACTCTTAACTGTAGACACACTATTTCAGTACAGCTTTTTATTACCCATAAATTTTACTTGCTTGATCTTTATCAATTCATGTAACACTTCATTATCATTGTAGTTGGTGTACCATAAATGACTGTGTAACTTAACGTGATGTGAAGTGCAGCCTGACGTAGGCCTACTTGTTGTTGTAGATCATAAAACAAAAACGTTTGAGCAGAAACAAGAATATTTAATAAACAGAAGCATTTCACCATGATGATGCATATCTCATTGTAGCAATTGATTGCTCGAGATGCAAACTGTGATGCTGCTGCTGTTGCTGCTACGTCTGTAGGATGCAGTTTGGTTTTGAGCTGGGAACGTGTCGTCAAGCGGCTCGCTGCTATGTCTTTGCCGCTGAAAGTGAAGACGACAGACAGCAATGGATGACGACGCTCGCCAAGGTACCCAGCTTGCACGTGTTAAACGTTAAAGGTTGCCTATAGCTCTTTATGAAGACCAATCGCAGAGCTACAGAGCGTCACCTGCCACGTGGAATCACACAGTGTTAGCTGCCACCCAACACCGGTGAATGTGCCCCACCATAACCCTAGCTAGACAGGCCAGTTGTACTCGATTTACTTACCCCAGAGGGATGGGAGGCTGAGTTGATCTTGGTGTTGGTTGTATATATACCTAGATGGTTTACCTGTCTGCAGGCTGTCACCAGTCCAACTAGTAATCACTTGACAGCAACTTGCCCACGCGTCGAACTCATGGCCTTTTAGTCATAAGTCTGAAACCAAGCCACATTGGGATGTGGCTGTTGTTGTGACTTTTGATTCATGTTCAGGAAACTTCTGTGTTTCCTAGATGCTACTTTTAGCTAATAGTGTCATCGTGGCAGGGTTGGGGGATGGCAATGCAGCTGTTCCCCTGAATTTTGTGTTGTCGGAAAATTATCAGAAAATTTTTTTTCTTTTTTTGAGTTTTTTGTCTGAAAATGCTAAATTTTAAACTGAATATCCCCACTTTGGATAAATTCAGGGGAAAAGTTGAAATTTTGAGCACACATAATCTCTTTTGTCTGAAATTTGCATTTGTCTGATCGGTTGAATAATTGCAACTTTCTGTCCGGCTTGTTTTTAAACACACAGTATGTCTTTAACTTGTGCTTGAACATGTCAACTGCTGCATTATTGTACACTGATACATGTCATATGACCAATATTGTTGAAGATGTGATTCCAGACTTACAGCAACGTTTGCTGTACGTGAAGTCATACAGTACATAATCATAGCTTTAATAAAACAGTATCACCATCAAAAATGTGACTGCTAACTGTGTTGAGCATGGAACATTGTGTGGAATTTTATGATAATTTCTGCACAAAACCTGTATTAAATAGTGTTCGCATTTGGCTTCTGTTGCGAATAGAATGCTGTGGTGTTTTCAGTGTATGTCTCCAGTATCATTGGACTCGGCCGCTGGACTCAAATCCATGAGTCGTGGTGGCATTGTCTTTGTACGTCTCAGCCTTACCGATGTACGTCTGCTTTTGAATAGTGGTTCAGATTTTGATTGACATTTTGCTTGAGATTTTGATAAACTTTGACTGTACTTCGTCTCTGCCACTGTGAGCTTGATAACACTGACAGCAATCGATGTGGTGCTGTTTTGATGTTCACTGTTGATGGTTGAACAGTTGGCTGGTAGGTGGCTGTTTGATGTGATGTTGATTAATATTCATATAGATTTTTTGTTGGTTTTTTGTTTTTGACTGAGGTTTTGATCGAGCTCTTGATCTTGATTTGAATTTTTTGGAACTTGATTTCTTTGAAATTGTGATTTTAATTTGTACCAAAATTTTGATTTTAATTGTAATTTTGATTGCAGTCTAATTTTAGTTTTGGTTGATTGAATGTTGATTGATTAAGAGAATTTGTTGCTGAAATGTCGCAGGACTGGAGTCGATGTTGGATGCATCTGTGTGAGAAAACGATGCACATCTGCATGATGGTTGGTAGTCATTGTCATCAGTTGTATGATTTATTTTTTGTATTATCAGGTTAAATATTGCCATTTTTAACTTGTCTGTCAAAAAAATTGTGAAACCTGAGAACCTTGAATGCAACTTGTTGCTTTGTTATTGTTGTCACTGTACAAACAAACATCAAAGTAATTTGGGATAGGTGGAATTGCTGACTAGTGCTGTTCCCTAGTGAATCTTAAGTCATCTTCTTCATAAGTTGTAAGCAATTGCCTTTTTAGCTGTCGGTTTGATACACCAATCTTTTCTAGGGCTAGGGCCCCCATCTGATGCAATGTGTAATTGCATCCCACAAGAGTGTACTTGCCAAATGGCATCTAACGACAGACAGACCGTGCTAAGGAGAAATGCGTAGCAATAGGCAGAATTGCTTGCACCACCAAAGATGTGATTCCACCTAAAAAGTATCAGTAACACCAACTGAGCTAAATTTGGTGACAAGAAGTTATTAATATATTGTTGGATGTCACAAGTGTTTGATATTGTGGAAATTAGACTGTTGTTATTATTAACGTTTTCTGCTGCTACTAGTATTGTTATGATAACTATTACAACAGTGTCATTATTATGACTATTTTCAACTAGGGCGAGGTCCCAGGTAGTTCAGAAATTAGAAATATTGTAATTATTGCTATTATTGTACTGTGATGAGTGATATATAGCTGGTGTGTTGTTAGTCATTTGGGGAAACTGTGTATATTGTGTGAAGAAAAATACTGTGCAATTTATGATGGTTGGCAATTATGTGTGATCAGTCGAAAAGCACAGAGTCATGGGAAGAGATCGATCTGCGTAAAGCTGCCAGCATCAGTAAGAGTTTTGCTTGGTTTGATGTGTTGAATTTTTTTTATTAGCTCTAAACGTTTTGTTTGTTAGTGTCATTGTTGCCTCAGTTAAGGTGAGGTGGAATTAGGCATTTCTGGTTGCATATTGTGTGAACCGGTTGCAAATTGTGCGAAGTTTTTAACATTCCCAGTGTCTGAATAATATTTTACTGTTTATCTTCATTCTGATGGAATTCTGAACAGATCTTAATTTGGGCCAGTTGTTATGTACATTCTGATATTTTGTGCAATACTTTTTTTGGCCAAACCCATATGTTTTTTTGTACTGTAGCTGTTATAAGTGATTTGTTTTGTGTAAACAGAAACTCTGAAAGCCGCAGATCGATGTATTGACAGTTTTGACGAAGGACCTCCCATTGTCATAGACTTGCAAAATCAGCGGTATTGTCTCCACCGGTTATATGGCAGTATTATTAGTAGGGATAATGTGGCATAATTGCTGGTTGTGTGAATTTTTGGGATTTCTTTAAATAATGGTTCGAAATGATCTTTTCAGTTGAGCATATTTGAAAATATTCATCTGGAAGGCAGTTTACCACCAAAATAAAACTACAGTGTATGTGTAGGCCACCATTTTGCCAGTTCCTCTGTAGTTAATAATTTACCACAGCAGTATATATAGTGATTAGCTGTGACATTGAGTGACAATGTTGATGCTGTAGAGTTGTTTTTGTGGAGTGGTTTTGACTTATGTTTTGTATTTGTGTATTGCTTTTTTACTTGTCGTGTCAGGGTGGTGCATATTCAAGGAGAGAATGGCAAAGAGACTGAAGCTTGGTTTGACGTCCTGAGCAAAGCGTTGCAGGTAGACATATTCAATTCTCCTGCAAAACTTCTACACTTATAATACTTTGCATTATGTAAATGTTGTTAAATAAATAAGTGCTTTATGATACATGTTAATGGAACTAAAAGATGTTTAAGAAAGGAGAGTTATTAATGAAGATGTGATCTGTTTCAGTCCGTTTCTGATGTCAGTTGATAACATTTAGTTGATAACATTGATAACATTGACAATAATTAAAACTGAGCTGTGAATGAGTGCAGTTTGCATATCGACTTTATTGATTAATACTAAAGCTGCAGAATTTAGCGATTAATCCTGTGATTAATTGCTAAAAATTTACAATGATTGATAAAAATTTAATAGCTGGCTAAGTGAAAAATTTGCTAACGAGAAAATGCTTATTCTTGGCAGTTTTCTCTGTTAGCTTGTAATCAAAATGAAGGATTAATGGTTAATTTTTGTTTAGTTAACTATTTACAGAATTCCATTCATTACTAGGTGTAATTAATACTTGGCTGCATGTGTGCAGGAAACATCAAACACGTTGTCCAGCCAGCCTCTGACTTCTGATGATGTGCCCATCATTGTTGATAAACTCATCAACTTTGTCACAGACAATGGTAGCTACTGACAGTGATTACTGATCAGCTGAGTTATAACTTTATAACTAGAATTTTTTGCTTAGGGGGGTTTTGCTAGTGTTTGAATTGCCAGGGGGTTAGGAGGGGGTTGAACCCCCAACTGTTTTCTCAACCCCTCTAATACATTGTCAAATTATGTACAGGGGGGTCAGCTATATGCTATATACATACAATTTACATCACAATTTTGGTCTGTCTATGACCGTTGGAAAGTTCAATCTCCCAGCTAATTTTTCACAATTCATATGGTGGGTTTTACCTTTTTCTCCATTTTTTTGTTCGTTTTTTGTTTCTCTCTTATTTTCCATCTTTTCTTTCAAATCCAGCTAGGTGGTCTGGAGAGCACTATTAGCATACCCAGCAGGGTCCGATGCGGAGCTCTAGCCGCAAACGCATTTTATGCATTTTGGGCTTTTCCCATGCATCTCATGGCAACATTTTTAGTCGTTTGTGCAGTCCATATGGTTGTGTTTTGTTGATTTCTCAAGGTTTGTTTTCATGCTTGTCGTCTAGACAGAATGCAGTTGCTGATGTTTATTGTGTCTGTGTGACAGGTCTAACGACCGAAGGCATCTATCGACTGTGTGGCCAGCAGTCTGTTGTCACACGTCTTCTCAACTCATTAACGACAGGTTGGTCTGATTATTATTATCTTTACACCTTGTGGAAAATTGACCTGTTCATTAACATCTTCAAAGCACTGTATGACAACTCCAGCTGCTGTGTCAAGACTGCAAGTGGGTACACAGAGTTCTTTGAGATTGTCTCAGGGGTTCGACAAGGCTGCATCCTTTCACCATTCCTCTTCATCATAGTCATCGACTTTGTCATGCGCAGAACTATGGACAAGTTGGAATACGGCATCATCTGGCAGAAGCGGAACCGCTTAACGGACTTGGATTTCGCTGATGACATAGCAATAGTGGCGGAGGAAGAGAACGTATGCCAAGAGATGACTACCAAGCTTGAGGAACAAAGTGCACAAGTTGGACTGAATATAAGCCGGAAAAAAACGAAGGCCATGGGAATCACCCAGCACTCATCACCGCAGCCAATAGTTGTTGCACAAGGGAACATAGAATATGTAGTGAGATTCACCTACCTGGGAAGTGTGATATCTAGCGATGGAGATGTTGAAGCAGATATTAACACTCGACTGGCAAAAGCAGCAGCGAAGATTACAGGACATTGTAGCAGATGGACGACTTTAGATGGCAGGCCATATCATCAGGATGCCACCTAGACGTCCAGCCAATCACGCCATGTCATGGACCTCTCGTTGTAGTGGCAGACGATGAGGTCGTCCAACGTAGACTTGGCAGTCTACATTTAAAGAAGACCTGGTGGACCGAGGAGTCGATTGGAACAGCATTCGGACTGTGGCTGCAAACAGAAGCAGATGGCAAACTCTTGCTCCCCATTGTCTTGTCAAGGATTGGAGGATCTAAGTGTAAGTGTAAGTGTGGTGGGGCAGCAAATGGAAAATAAATTAGTGAATAATAGATATGCATTTGTTCAGACATCCGCATCGCAAGCATTGGATGTCGACAACTGCAGCATCTTTTGTATATGGATGTATCCGCCTGCGTTTGTCCATGGGATACATGTGTATAAGGGTGTATTATTATAGTATTGGTGTTAAGTTTTATGGCTTTAAGTACACTCACAACAACACCCAATACCATAATCGAAAGTTTATCTCTTGCTTTTTATTCATCAAGGGGGAATGGCAAAACATCGTATCTACAGTTTCCTATGTCTAACTACAATGACGAAGTTTTTCAAAATGCTGCTTAAATATTTACTTCATTACAAAATGAAATGTAGGAAGCACATCTGTACTTTGTTCATTAACAAATGTTACAAGAACGTTAAAAGTGCTACGGAAAGTCCGAAAAAAATTCACCGCACAGAAAGTTGTTTTCATTTTTCTTGAAATGTCACTGACAACAGATAGGGTGTTTTGCTGTTTGGTTTTCATCATGCTTAACTGTAGTGAAATTTGTTGCACGTCTGAAGTTATGCTGTTTATTGTGGATACATAATTTTCATCAGTAATAAATGGTGTGTTCAGAATTAGTTGGGGCATGGAGTTGCACTTTTCTGACACACAGCGGCAAATTTCTATTAGGGAAAATATTTTTTTGGCTGAACAATGTTAATTTTGCTTTTAAATTTCCCCAAAATGGAGGCTTGCCCTAAATTTGGCATTTTTGGCCAAAGATTTCTCGATGAGAAAATTTCTTGAGAGCCCAAAATTTAGGGTGAATTGCATCTCCCCACCCCATCTTGATGCCTTGATGGTGTGTAAATGATGCAGGAAGCGGCGCCCGTGCTGTGTGTCTGTGTACTGAGGACTATCAGGTTCATGATGTCACGAGCGCGTTGAAGAGATTCCTGCGTAACTTAGATGATCCTTTGCTCACTCAGCAGTTGTCTTCACAGTGGATACACACCGCAGGTGCGTGCATTCAACTCACATGCAGAATGAATCAGTCAGCCGTGTGCCGTGAACGATTCAGAATACTATACTTTCTTTCAGAACTGGAAAAGTCAACTCAAAATTTACGCTAAAAATAGTGCATTGAAATATGCATTATTCTGAGCTACTTGTGTGGCTCGGTAGTCTAATGGTAACGTGTTGGACTTGTAATCCTGAGGTAACTCAGAGGCGCAGGTTCGACTCCGCACCGGGACACTGCCGGGTAACGACCTTAGGCAAGTTGTTCACACACATGTTCACGAAGCAGTATAACTTGGTACCGGCTTCACAGCTGGGACGTAAACAGGCACACCGCGCGATACACTGGCCCTGTATCCATGGTCTCGCAGTGTAAAAACTGGCGTCTGGCTGAGGGTCTTAAGAAACGGAGATCAGCGTTGCCCTATGGGCCATAAGGCTCGGGAAGGACTTTACGTTTTTACGTTTACGTGTCGGCTCAGCTTTACAGATGTGTGTTAGCCCAACTCCAGTTTTGTTCGGCTGGCGCAGTTTCTCTTGAATGAATACGATGAATTGGCATTATTTCAACGTTTGCTATATTTTAGTGAGCTACAATGGTCAAGTTTGCGAGCGAATGGTGAAGTGGCATCAATACTGGTTGTGTGAATATGTGAACGTTTGGTGTCATTTGCTCTTTTTAATTTTTGACGAATTGAAATGACTAGCAGACAGTGCAAAACTAACTGGAACGTTGCGGCATTTGTGTACGTTGTATCAGGAGAAGCTGACTCTAACGCTAAACTGCACCGCTACAAGCGCTTGTTACTGGAACTGCCGTCAGTCAACTACAGCACCTTGAAACGTCTTATTCTTCATCTTAGTCAGTACGTATTTTCAGTCCCCCGTGTGATACAAATCTGTATCTGCCATCACTAGTACCATTTTCTAGGACTGATATTGAAGAATTCTTACTTGCAATTTTTCACTGTTGTGAATGACTTAGCATGTGTATAAACTCTGTAATCAATCAATAAATAAATAAATAATCACCTTTCATGTTGATGTTTTCACTCTTACTACCTTTGCTTCTTTTAGTTTTTGTTCGGCTTGCTAACGTTTTTAACATTGGGTCAAACTGGATTTGCCAAGGTCTTCTGGGTCAGTTTTTATAACCACAAATATATTGAAATACAAGTAATGGTAATTAGTTAAATAATAATTATATAATAATCTATAATAAAAAATAATCAGTCACATGCTGTGCTGCAGCAGTGGAACAGAAACAGAAAACCTGCAAATGCATGTGGAAGAAGGTTGTTGTGAGAAGAAAGTTAATGAACGTGTTTAGAATTAATGCATAAAATTGATTAAGAATTTGTTCAAACTGACACAGACGTGTCGATGTTAGTGTATACGTAATTGTGTCGTTGGTGTGCAGAGTGGCTGATGTAAGCACTGAGAACAAGATGAACATTTCGAACCTTGCTACTACGTTCGGACCCGTTCTCTTCAACACTGAAGCTGTAAGCTGCCAGTTCCAAGTTGTCTGATCTGTCCTGTTATTGCCTCGAATCATATTTACTACAAAATTTGTTTTTCGCATTTTTTTGTATTCTGGCAGTGAATAGAATGACACTATTCGGTAACGTATTTATTCAAAGGCCGTCGTTAGCAGCATTGTGGTTAAAAAGATTGGGGGTAGGAATTTGCTATTTTTCAACAGACAGCTGTAATTTTTGACAAAATAGATATACACAGTGTTTCATAAAAGGACCCTTTTTTCTTTCTTTTATAATTTACTCAAATGATGATCAATTTGCATGAGATTTTTACCACTTTTAGCTGAAGAAACACTAATTCAAAATATTTTAACAAAATATGGCAGTTGCTTAAATATTCTTTGCTGGTCGTGACGTAACGCTGAAGTCATAATGTGTCACGGGTACAAGCTTGTTTGTCTCAACTGGTGCTGTCAGTTGCTACCCTGCTCCAATGGTGAAAAATGTGGTTTGTTCATGAGAAATTTTTGAAGTTTTACAGTTACAGTTACAAAAAGTGTGCAAAGCGATCTCATTTATGTATCTGTGGGGATAATTGGACTTTCACATGTTTGAGCAAGACAGTGCACTAGCACACCGAGCTTGCGATAAGGTTGAGTTTTTGGATCGCAAGATGCCTGATTTCATGTCTTGATGTTGCTTAGATCTGATACGATAAACAATTTTTATTAGCGAATTAGATAAAGTTCACCATTGAAGCAGGGTAGCAACTAACAGCACCAGTTCAGACTAGCAAGCTTGTACTCACGACACACTGTGACCTCAGCGTTTTGTCACGACTAGCAAACAATATTTAATCAACTGCCATATTTTGTTGAAATATTTTGAATTCGTACTTCTTCAGCTACAACAGTTAAAAATTTTGTGTAAATTGATCAACATTTGAGTGAATTATGAAAAAAAACAAAAAGAGGTCCTTTTTATGAAACACTGCAGTAGATGTTTTAAGTTTCGATTTTGCCCTTGAATTTCTTATATTGTCGGAACTTTCAACCCTAAGTTTTGTAGTTTTTGTAGTTTTGGGAGAAAACTTTCTGACAATAACAATCTTTTGACAGCATGAAGGGAGGCTGTGAGGCAACAGCCCCTCCCTTTCTGCCAGTGCTTCCTTTTTACCTCCCCACCACAACATTACTGGTTGTCGTATTGTTGATGTACTGCCGTTATGCCTGTGATTTTCTTATACACTGTGGGCCATAAAAAGCGTGGCACTTTACTTTTGTCCATATCTTCACCAATTATTGATCAATTTTCAAAATTCTTTCACTGGCACACTCTGCAGGCAGTTTGCAAACTCAGCATTCCTGGTATGTGAGTTGGCGGCTGGCACGATGACGTAAGTATCGTCGTTCGTCGACGACTACAACTACGATACCTACTACGACTTTTGCATGCAATACACCGTGTTTTAAAAAAAAAGACAAAATGGTTTTGGGCATGACTTTGTCAAATTTTTACCAACTTTGATAATTTTTGGCACAAAGGTGGCCAAGACAATATTATTATGTACGGTGTACTCATTTACCACGTCACCTAATTTATGTCAACGCATTACCGCGTGAAATACAGATGCTCCAAATTGTTACATTATGCGGCGATTATTTGTATCAGATGGCTCACCTTTGCATCATCATTTCGACAGAGGGTGCAACATGGTTTAATAATTTTGAGGTATTAAATATTTTATGCTGAAAACAGCAGACAAAAATAGCTGGCTGATGAGCTTAAAGCATGTCTAATCGATGAGTGAATGCATTTAATCAGTCGATCGTTGATTCTGCTATCAGTCATTGGCGTTACATCTAAGCCATTGCGTCTTTGTATGCAGAGCACACATTGGCATAATTTTTAATTTGCAAGCAAGTTGTTATACAAACTTATAATTCTGTTAAATAATTTACTTTTTAGTGTATTTTGTGCCTAATTAACTTGTTACAGCATTTACTTGAGACAACAACTCAGCATTATGCAACAATTTGGAGCATCTATGTTTCACGTGGTAGTGCATTGACATAAATTTGGTGAGGAGGAAAGTGAGTGCACCTTACATAATTTTGTCATCTTAGTCATTAACGTGCCAAAAATTAATAAAGTTAGTAAAAATTTGACAAAGTTATGACAAAAACAATTATGACTGTTGTTTTCTGAGACACGGTGATGTGAATGATGCTGATATGATGATGAGTTGTTGATATGTTTAGGAGGGTGGATCGTCATTTTCGTCGGAGATCTGCGTAGTGCAGGATCTGCTGGAGAACCGCGAACAACTTTTCCACGTTTTGGACGCCGACTTGCAGCGTGAACGAAGGCTTCTCATAGAACAGCGCAAACTGCAGGACACAGTCTCTGATTCTCAGGTCTGCTTCTTGCTAGTTCGTTACATGAAATCTTTTTACCATAATGTTTGTAAATTTATGTACACCGTGTCCCAAAATTAGCAGCCACCTTGCTTCAAACACTCTTAATTCAGTTTGTAGTTCATGGATTTAAACGAAATATTGTACACTGCACTACCATAACATTACTTACCGTCACAGCTATTATGACGTCCACACCTTACCGTGTGTACTTAGTGTAACGTCATTATGACGTCAGAGCTTGTTTAAATTAAGGTTACGTTCAATGCATTGCCCGTGGACAGTACTTAGCCTTGAGCAAGGCTGGATGTTGTTGTTGTTGTATAACTAGAGTGTGGACGAGAAGTCGCCGTTGCTTGTTCCTGTGTACGTTGGCAGTCGAGATGGCAACGTCATTAACATTCCACTGCAGGTAGGTCTGTCAAGCATCTAGCTCTTATCGTCATGCTTATACATTTTATCACTTAAAACTGAATTGAGCCAAATGTAGTTTCATGCCAAATTGTAGACACACACACTGTGTTTTAACTACACTGGATAAACTCTTGTTTATAAGCTAGATGCAATTTTAAGCTGCTTCACTGAATTTCTTGTTTTTGTATCTTTAACTTTTATTTTTTAGTTTTCACATTTGGGACTTATAATGTGCAGCTATTCATTGGTTGGCTTATTTCCGATTAATATTTTGACAATTTTTTTGACAACCAGGAAGTAATTTAATGCTGAAGAACAAATCAGTTCCAAGTACCGCGTACAAACTGACCCATAGTCTCTTGCAATTTGTCAGCTGCTGAAAGCAACACCTCATAGTGATAAGTGAAGTTCTGCATTGTTACCTCCGCCAAGGAGGTAATGTTTTTGCCGGTTTTTGTCTGTTTGTCTGTCTGTCTGTTAGCAAGATAACTCAAAAAGTTATGGATGAATCTTTCTGAAATTTTGAGGGTATGTCGGGCATGGCATAAACTACCAGTGATTCAATTTTGGGCATGATCCGGCAGGAATCCTGGATTCTGGATCACATTGAAATTTTCGTTACCATTACATTAAAGAGGGCATACGGGAACCGCTGGCAAAGCGAAGATGGTGACGCCACCTGGCAAATAGCTTTGCCTTGGTGGAGATACCTGCGGGCTACGACTGCTTATCTAGTTTAAAGTAAAAAATGTCTGTTGATCGTGGCTTGCATGTGTAGGCGTCATCAGCTGTGACAGTTGGTGAACTTCTGCTGCAAGTCGTTCAGCAATCTGGAAGGACTGATGACGACTGGTTCCTACAAGAGGTCGTCTGTGCCGAAGAACTGGGTCAGTTGTCATGTTTCAACTTGACCTAGTCAGTGTAGGCGTACATGAAAGCATTATCACTGCTGTGTTTTTCGTTCACATTTTTTTTTGAATTTACAAAGAAAAGATTCGGAAAGATAATTATTGGCTTTATGAATGTAGAATGTGCTTAATTCCACCTGGAACTGCTAGGGGGGCTTGCAGTGTTTCCCCAGTCTCGTATGTGGATTTAGGGGGTGGGCCTTTGAGAAGGCGAGACAGGACAAGGGAAAAAGGAGAAAGATGAAGGAAGAGGATGGGGAGAAAGGAAAGGGCCCCATAACTCTATCTAGCCTACTGCCCCCAAAACCTTAATTTGGTACTGAGTGTTAATATCATTAACTGTGTTATTGCGGGTGTTTATGTTGCTGGTGCAGAGAGGCCAGTTCACTGTTCTGAGAATGTGGCAGAGATATTAACACGATGGACTTACTGGCCAGACGAGTTTTGTTACAACAATTACCTCGTTATGAAGCCTTACTCGTCGATTAGTGATACATTCAAGGCGACGGTAAGCCATGTTTCATCAACCTAATAGCTTGTATGCCAGTTGTTGCATTTGTGCTACTTCTGTTACAGTTAGTTTATATCGTGTTATTTTTAAAAATTAAGCTAATTGTACGGATTTATATCGTGGCTACAAATGGTGCAAAACATTTGCATAGATATTTTGCAAATTGATTCGTATGCAGTGATTTAAGGGCATGCATATTCATGATATGGATGGTACTGGCAGATCAGCTACATGTAATTGAGAACATCATGATTTGACAACTTAAAATTAGGTCTTCAGTAAAAGATCGTAATTGTTTTTATTTGTAAACTGTGATTTTTGTATTGTTTTTTTTGTTGTGAACCTGTTATATTTGTGGACAGTCTGATACAAGTGTGCCATTCACCAGTGAGCTGAAATATGCGTTCAGCAAATCGTTCAAGAAATACTTATTCGAGTTCAACAAGAACTGCCTGTCATATCGAAAAGACAAGGTAGCTTTTTGCATCGTGTGTGATTATACTTCATAGAAGCTACATGATTTGAGCGCATAATGTTGTTACACAATGTAATGTTTTGCTTTGTTTTTACTGGATACTGTACTTTACTGTTGGGGATATATTATGCATGTTGGTTGCGCAAAATGACCTGCAACGGTAATCTTTATTGACCATTATCGTGTGAGTGTTGTAAGGACGACCTTCAAAGTCTGTGGGAAAAGGCAAACTTTTATTCAGCCAACCAAAAACTCCTGAACCAATCGCCACCAAATTTGAATGGCGTGATTACGTCGTGGACCCCTATCACCAAAAAAATTTGGGCTCAATCCACCCAGGGGCTTTTGCTCCTCATATAGGTGAAATATAGGCCTACACCCCTCCTGTTCGAAATTTACTACACTTTTTTGGTTTTTCAACTCACCTACAGGCGAGTCTGTTAGATCGATTTTTACGCTTAATATGTCAAATGACGTGGTTCTGCGCAAGGAAGTGCCCTTTTAATATTACAAAGTAAAAATTTAATTTTTGGCTTATTTATTTGAAAAATTCGAAAAAAATATAATGACGCCTATGGGGAAAATTTAAAAATTCTTTAAACTGTTATAACTTCTGTTGTGTGCAAGATAGAGTCGTAATTTTTGGTTCTGGGATATGGTTTTCGGGATCGGCCTAGTTAATGGTGACATTTATATTTACCGCCGGTTGACCCCCGTTGCCATGGCAACGAAATTTGGGACAAAATTGGCTATAACTCAACTTGTGTCAGAGATATCTGTGAGATTTTTTGTATCTGTGGGGTAGTTTTCGGAAATGGGCCATCAAATGCTGCTAACTGAATTTTACCCAGACCGACCCTTGTTGCCATTTCAACAGAATTCAAGACAAAATGGGCTATACCTCGGCTTGTACAACACTATCACCAAGATCCTTGCATCTGAGGGAGGTGCAGGTTGAGGGTTTGGCAATTAGATGACGTCAGTCGAAGTCTACAACAGCCAACCTTGATTTCCAGTTATAACGAGCAGCAGCGTAGTAGGAGCAGCAGCAGTAGTAGACACATCCAACGCCCAACGTTCTATATCCGACCGGAGGTATACTGCTGTGCCTTAAAATAATAAAATAAAATAAAAGACTACTTTACTTTTGCATTGCTTCTGACCCGCATTCTGCCAAGCTGCTCCTAGCGTGACAACGGGACAATGTTTAGTTGTTTCAGCTATTCCTCAGTCCTAAAAGCCCTGTTGAGTTCAGTTCAGTTCAGTTCACTTCCATCGCTCTGTACACTCCTTTAGACTGTTACTGAACCGAACTGCTTAGTTTGTTACTGATGTACTACGCATGTAGTTTTTCAAGATATACTAATTCCCCGTGCTGGTGTGTTCGTTGCAGAGTAGTGACGTCGTGTTGAAATGGAGTGTAAATGATTTGATCGTCTACATCAACATTCCACTGAAACGACCTACTTCCAATCCACGGTCTCGTCTCTTCTTACTCACTGTCTAATCTGTACCAAGCTAGTGCATTTAATGTTTTGATTCTGCCGTGCTGTTTGCTGTGTGGTCTTTTGTTTTCTTTCTTTGTTTATTGTTTTTTCCGCAAGTTTCGATCTTTATTCTTCTGACAGAGTTTCAGTTTTCACGTCAGATTACGCCAACTTCTGGTAAGGATTTAGTCTGTATGACATTTGTAATGCCAAACCCTCAGCAGTAAACAATGGGAAGTTGTTTGCTCTTTGGCTGCTGAGTGTTCTTATTCCTGAATGCATTGACGCCAGCTTTTTTATTGGCTGTAATTCACCAATAAGGTAAAATAAGTATTAGCTAATGAGTGAAATAAACTGACTGTTGGCATTATTGGTGTTGAAAGCGAAAATTGTCTTTGTTCAACTGCTCATGCAGCAGCCAGTGGCGGTTTTAGGCCCGGACCAGGAGGAGGCTGTGCCCCCAGTTTTGCTCCAGCCCCCCCCCAGTTTTGTGACCACCCATGATTTTTTGCAAATATAAGACAAATATCTATTTTTTTTCATTGGACGTCCAAAAGCCAAAAAAAGTGCTTCAGTTTCAGGGGTCTTTGCTCCCCTGGCCCCTGACCACGGCTGTCCCTGAACCCCGCTGGGGGCTTTGCCCTCATACCCCCCTTATAGGCTCGCGCTACCGCGCTTGCCATTGGGCCGTGCTCCCCTCCCCCCAGATATTGCGGACTAGAACCGCCACTGGCAGCGGCAGCAAAATAGTAGAATTATTTGTGATTTTTGTCATTGTTTCATGCGCTTTCTAACAAATTCTCGTGTTCTTCATGTTAGTTTGATCTCGTATAACATTTTAACTCCACTGATGTGTAACCTGCAGATGTGGTTTTACGTTTATTTCGACCAAAGAATCTTTAGTCAGGTAAACGGCTTGAATATAACGATCTCACGTATTAAATACCAGAACTTGGTGTCAGAATTATTGAGGAGCCATATGCTATCCGTAAAAGTAGTTTTATTCCATACAATGCAGTGGGAAGTTTCGGTGCTATGTTTACATTGAAGCGAAATCAAAAATTGCTGCACAGCTATCAGTATTGTATTCAGAGAAACTGCTGATACTGATGTTGATGTAGCGTAGAAAACGCAGTCACTGTCAGTCAGTCGTCACTTTTGAAGACAAGAAAAGCCCTGCTAACGCAAATGGGAACGCGCAACAGCCGCGGTGCATGTTTGAAAGCCCAGTAAAACAAAGTCTAAATCATTCGCCAGAGGGTGCCAGACGACCCGCGGCTATAGTGTCTATAGTGTTTTACTTGAACTCAGCAGAGGCGTGACGTGTCTCGCTCAGCCAACGCCGTATCGGCTGGATATCGCAAAATTTCCCTACCCCCTCTCATTTAGCGCCCTCGTTCGGGGTGACCCCTTTCGAATTTATGGGAAATCTTTACGGTTCCTGAAACTAGTCTTCCAGGCAGCCGACGGTGAACACTTGGTGAACCTAGCTTGCACGGTTTTTGACTGATCCACCCGTGTGACGGACGGACAGACAGAATTGCGATGGCTAAGATGCGCTACAGCAGTAGATGCTGTTGTGCGTAATAAAAATGCTTTCATCTTTAGCTTCGGTTTGACAAAAGATTGCAAGAAATGCGTTCAGCAATTTTAATAATTGCAGACGTATTATGGAGGCCAGGGGCGTATTTAGAGGTGCGTCCCTCCCCTTAACTCGGCAAACAGGCCTAATGCAAATTGCCTGGAATATGCAAGGCACAGTTAATGCGACAATTCTGCGTACAACTCAACAACTTGTAACACCTACTTAATTAGTGGCGCTGTGCACCGCCCTTGTTTGCCTTCGCTGTTTAAGCTGCACTAAACTTGGTCGGTTTATTTCGTAAAAATTATAATTGATTCCACCAGATCTTATATTTTAAAGCTATAATGCTCTAAATCTGATTTCAGCTGGGACTCTACAGGGGAGCTCAGTGCTTCCCCATATCCACAAAC